>JGI24158J21664_10005112_pt1 | contig 17067 bp, 17 predicted proteins | sample Ectturendosymbi3_FD_21664 | JGI IMG/M metagenome (IMG submission 21664)
AGTTTCTTTATTTCAAAGAACTATTATTAACAGTTTCTTCGGAACCTGTGAAATTTATACTTTCATTCTGATCAATGTTGTGATCATTTTGAGCCACAACATCACTCCCTTCCCCTGATGAACATTTCATGTCAACAAATTCATCTTGATGGTCCACAAGCTTCTTTTTAACTCGTTCTTTTATGCTAAAGGCTTGAGGATCATTCAGTAGTTTGTTGAGAACTAATTTGTAGATTCTTTCACTTTCACGTCGGATTTCACAGTCTTCAGTAGTCATTTTTCTTTGTAAATTTCCATGTTGAATGTGTGGCCATTTTCCGAATCTTCTTGTAGGTATTACCAGCGGAGTTTAAAAGACTTAATTTTCTTGGTAGCTTTTCATTATCCAGTATGAGTTTTTTGTAAATAACTTCCATTAATCGGTATCTTTGTTCATTGTTTTCTACTTCCTTTTGACTGCTCCCAATTGACTTTTCCACACGTAAATTTATTTTATCCCAGTCTGCTACCTTTCCAGTCCTTATGAGGCTTGTTCTTATACCAAATATTCCTCTGTACTTGGTGCAATTATAACAATCACAACAAATATGATTGCAATATTGGCATTTTTGTTGTTTGTAGTCATAGGTAGTGTCGGGTTTTATACAGATAGGCGTTCGGCATAGTTGATCGACAGACATCGTTTTCAAATCAGCATCGTTGATGTAGTCTACCAATTCTGCGACAGCATTTCTTTCTGGCTTGTCTATTAGTATTCCAGCCTCTCTGTCAAAAAGTTCACCCAGTCTCATCCACTCGATTTCACTCCTCGGTTTTGGCAAATCTTGTGGACACACTATTTGGCATGACGGTAGTAAATTTGGATTATCATCCATAATCCATTGCACATTCCAATGTATGATTTGACATATGATTGCAAAATCAGGATGTCCTTCAACTGATCCCCCCCTTAATTCAACAGGGTATGGTGATCGTATTCTCATTAATCTTGCCAGATCTCTCATATGTCCAAGTAATACTCCATATTGCCGACTTAATTGTTCCTGTATGGCTTTTACGCCGCTCACTCGATCATCATGAGCTTTAAGATTTTCATCAGATATGATTCTTACAATCATTTTAGTGTCCGTACACATTTTTCCACAAAGGGTGATAAATTGTGCAGCACTTAAAAACATAACGATTACCAACAACATTAAATTAATCTTGGGTAGAGTCGTATTTTCTGGTATCACTAAAGTTCTCCTTCGTCGTTCAAGGGTCGGTAGGTTTTGTTTGTTTCTGTAAAGTTCCACCTGCAATTTCAGTAACAGGGGTTATGCCACTGACGGCAGCTGCTAATCGCAACGCCTTTTTCGGGTCAGTTTTTTTTTCCAGTTTTTACATATCTCCATGCAAAACTTCCAGTTACTAAAATCAATATTATTCCGATAATGGATGCGATTGAAATTATAATTATTTTAATGGGTTCCGAAAAGAAACCAGTAACAGTATCTTCAGTGTGTTCGATAACATCTGCACCTTTATCGACAACGTTATTTATTACTCCCGAAACATCATCTACTACTTTTCCTCCAAAGTTTAATACTTTGTTGAGTATCTTTTCAGCTCCTCCTGTCCAATTAGAATCTTTAAAATTTAACGTGATGGGATTCCATCCAATCGTAAAATTTATAAAATTTAAATGAGATAAGGTGGCATTTTCTATACGTTCTAGTATTTCTTGATCATCTCTACTTTGATTATTTAGGTTTGGTAATCGTTGAAGTTCTTCATTTGCTTCCCCTTCTAAGATATTTAAATTCCTTCTCAAGGCATTTATTCTATCAGTGTTGTTCCATCGTCTAATAAATTCAGTTTCGTTTTTTCCAAACCAGTAAAGGGCTTCGTTTTCCATAATTCCTTGACGTATATTAGTTTTATAGACTGTATAGTTCATTAATCCTTGTACCGGTCTCAGATCTTTTAACATCAGTAATATTCGCCGATGTAAATGAAAATCTAGTATAGCTCGTTTTGCATCTTCATTTCCTTCTGTAAGGGCAATTTGCCTAGTTTCTAAAATTGCTTTGGTATTTGCAACCGTATTCTCTAATAGTTGTTTATCTACTGCATACTGGACTCTATTCGTACGTTCCTGTATTTGGTGGTAATTTTCTGTAACTATTGCTAACATATGAACTTGCGTCTCTAATTGATTTTGGGCTTCTCGCACATGTTGCAGTTGATCTTGTATATCACTGAATCCACTGTTCATTTCGGCTGCTAATCCTTCTATTCTATAATTTAGTATGCGATTATATGTTTTTAAATGAGTATCGAAATAATTTTTCATATCATTTTCTACTATTCCTGCCATCATTGCCGAAAACAGCAGTGCAAAAATAAATCGTTTATTTCTGGTTAATGTTCCTTCTGTTTCATTCAATTCGGTATGGGATGTATTCGTATTTAGAAAACAGGGTCTTCCATAGGCCAATATTGATTGATTGTTATGTAAATCGGGCGTAACATCTGGTCTTACCATGGCCAATGTTAAAGGTCCCGTAGCCGATGTACATTTCGCATGGTTAATTGCTCGCTGACATTGTCCGGTATTAATAAATATTCTTTCACATTGTTCAGGTTTCACATTTCCAAATTCTATTAAAAGATTGCGTAGCCCACTATAGAACTCGGTCATTGGTCTTCCCTCATCTTCTTGTTGTTGATGAACATACTTTATTAATTCTCTATAATCGCACATTTTTCCATGTTCAGCTATTGCAAACTTCGTTTTATGAGTACGCCAATGTTCTGGCAATAGGTAATTAAAATGGTATTTATTGGCAAGGGTACTTCTATTGATAATAGCCCAAATATGTCCTCCATTCTCTCTTGGGGGTCCGAATGTAAAGTCTACTTGCAAGGTTGCTTGTTGACTGATTGCCGTAATTTCATATTCCCATAATAACATTTAATCGTATGTTTCCAATTCTAAATAGTCTAATGACTTGTTAACCCTATGAAAACTCCCTAATAATAAATTTACTCTAAGTCCACTTCCCTCGCTGCTTCTTATACTTATATAATCTCTTATTTTACATTCTGGAATACCTGTAGGAATCCCTATCATTTGATTATACCTAATTCCACTTAGATCTGTAGTTTTTATATAACATATTTTTCTTCGCGTAGTTCTCCAGTGTCTTAACGAGCTTCTTGCCGGTCCTGGGTAAATCCGCCATTGGACCCATTGATATTTCTCATAGAAAATATTGATTAGGTAATCAAGGGTTCTTAGTGGAGTATCCATTGATCTTCCCGATGCCCATAGGACCTTATAGGGTCTGCTCCTTTCCGGTATTTGTATATCATAAATCTGATCCCTGGTATAGCCCCCAGCTGAAAATTTGCCGTGAACTCTATACATATTGAGATCCCCAATATCTCCTCCTCCAAATGGTTCACTACCCAGAGGGTGTTTAAACTGTGGTTTTCCCGTATCATGTTCTGCCACTAAATGGGTATTTTCATAAAATAGTAAATAATTGTCATCATCATAGGCGGTTATTTTTGTCGTTTCCAGAGTTGTTGATGCTCCTCTAGTTTCTGGACTGGTAATTTTGTTATTTACATGCCAAGTTTCCCACTCTGCCTTGTATAAAACAGGACAAGTGCATTGCTTATCATACTCATCCATGTTGGCATAATATTTTCCATCAGGAAAATGTGCTTCGGTATAAGTACGTTTCTTAACCGCTACTCGTCCATAGTCATTAAAGTAGTGAATATCCATTTCCTTATTTTCTTCACATGGCAATCTCATTAAACTTTTTAATGGAGTACAATTTATCGGACCATCAGGTATCAACTTAACCTGGTAATCTTGTGCTTCCAATAAATCTTGATACGTCGCCATATTCGTAGTATGATACATTCCTTTTGGAAAAGGCAAGCATTCCAGCATCGCAATCATTTTCCACCATAATATTAGCACTATCACATTTGAAGCTATTTTATACATTTTTAACCTGTTTCTAGAGACACAAAAGATCAATACTTCGTTAAATATTTACATCAGAACTTAATTTTTCGCGGTTTCCATGCAGTAATTGGTTTACTTTTACTACACTTTCTAGCTTCATGTCCAACTTCATTGCATAATGCACAATACAGTGACGGTCCCAATTTACCACGGTACATACGTTTGTGCCATTTTTCAGTTACATATAGAAATCCAAGGATTTTGCCTTTTTCTATATTAGCCATGCCTTCTTCACTTTTAATGATTGGTACTTTTAAAAAATTACGTTCGAAGCGTAGTTTGTTCACATCAAAGAACGATAAATATTGAGGATGAAGATCCAAGCTGAATAAAACATCTGGCTTGCGTACATAAAACTGAGCAGCCGCATAGGTATACTCGGTTGCTTCTGGTTCTAAAGGAACTGTAAAGGGTATACGCAAAAGGAATCTGCTATTGAACGGATTCCATTCACAGCATTCAGCATTAAACGTACGATAAACTAGATAAACACGATGTCCGTTTCGTAATTCGAACTGTACATTGTATAAGTTTTTCTTTTTACGACTCGGAACCACTTTCCATTCACTCTCATCACAAATGTTAGCATTGACTGTCGTCACTTCCATTATTTCTTTTTCAGTATCGACTATATTACTGGTAGATGGTTCATTCACCTCTTCCACCGTTAAATCATTGTTTATATCTAAATCCAGGGTATCATCAGAAACATTATGATTTTCGGCCATTGCCATTTTTATACAATCCTAATTTTGAACCTGTAATACACAATATTCTTTTCACATGTAGGGCTTTATTGCCCAACCACCGTTTACTATTCCTACATTACGGTTCGGTATATAATGCATGTCCGATTGTCTATACGCAGTGTCTTCTCTTTTCCAGTTGGGTGTGTACCATCTCCGGGTGATTGTAATATGACCCCATTCTCGTACTTGAACGTTTAAATCTACCATTTTTGCATTTGCCTGATATTTGGTCATCAGGGAACCCCATGTGTCAACTTGTCATTTTCTTTTCGTAATGGGTTCATCAGCTTCTTCACTGCTTATGTATGGTGTCAATCTTTGATTAAGTATCCAATTGGTCAGGAGAGTTTCTTTCCAGTGATCATGTCCTAACTGCGTGCTGGTAGAAGCTGCATTCCACTTTATGTGCTCATAATTCACATAAATAGCAGGGAATACTCGTTTCTGAAAGTAATCATAAACCATCGGTGGCCATAATGCCTCACGATTAATCCTTTCTGTTTGTCCTACTAGTATTGCCCGTATGTCTTCTTCATCTAGGACTGCATGTAGAAACGGACAACTCGGGTATATACATAAATGTTCTATCCAAGGACAATCAGTTTCTCTCCAATACCTGATTTCACCACCACAGCAGAACCATTTGCTAATAGTTTCTCCCAGGGTTTCAATAGCATACCATCCTGCTTGGGCCCTTTTCTTTAGAGAAGGCATACCATCGGGTATTTATACATCATCAAATGACTTTAATCTTTCTTTTTCATCCTTGAACTCTTTGTTGTGAAGAATAAAATCACTATCCAATAATTGCTGTATCTTGTCTGTGACCAGTTGTTCATCTAGTCTGGGTGGATAAGGCAGTAATTTTCGAACACACTTTTCATCAAAGTCTCTGTCTCCCAAAAATGCCTTGCACATTGGGTTAAGCATCGCATGGATTAAGGTAAGCGTTCCCCACTTAGGTAGATCCAATGTTACCCCTCCACACCCAGTGCATAACAGTTTATTGTCCGGGAGTGAGACAAGACCATCAGCTTCAAATCCCCTTGACCTATATTCTTCCATCTGGCAAAGAGGATTGGTACTGAGCGTTTGCGCTCGTCCGTGCCAGGTACACCAGTTTTGTCGTAATATGTTGAAAAACTGTTCAGGCATTATATCCATCATTAAAATAGTGTTTATCATGGCCATAGCTGTACGCTCTTTCCTAATTTTTTTAGAGAGCAGTGTTAAGAGTTCTTTCGCTTCTTCATCCAGTTCTTGTTGAAATAATCGGCTATGACTGGTAAGTATATCGTCAGGTACGTTAACTAGTAGAATAGACGCCATGATTAAGTAATCCTAAAGTGTCTGTAATCGTAAAATTTTTACACCATCGAATAATGACATGTATATACACATAAATGATTGTTGAAATTCATCACATGCAATAAAGTTTAGTCGAACTCCTTAAACGACTCTATGACTTTTTCGGTATAATATGGTAGACGTTACACAATTCATAATCATTGTGATAACCGTCATAACAATCAAGGCGGTTACAGCGGAAGTTAAAAAAGCTCATTGTGTAGGGTCTCGTTCGCAAGTGATGTGTCGTGGTTCACTTGTAGTTCCATGAAATACATTCACCATAGAAACCATTGCGTTTTCTATAGAATTTCCTTCCGGTGAGGACCCTTTAGCTTTCATTATCGTATCTGCAAATAGAAGTGCTACTATCGTTATTATGTTGATTATCATTTTTAACTAACAACTTTTTCTTATCCTATTTTGCTAGTTTTTTCTGAAAATGCGTAATCTTTCATAATGCGGCATATTCAAAACGCAGATAAGCACATTCATACGCTATTTCATTTATAATACAGCATATCAGGTTGACAATATTGTTTTGTTTCTCGAGTGCTTCTGGTGCTCTCATTATTCACAAGTTTTTCTTCAAACACATCATTATGTACAATAGGTCGCTGCTGCCAACCGGCACGCTCCCATAATCCGAAAAATGTTTTATCTTCTTTTATACAATCTTCTTCTTGAGGTAATTCCTTCCTTGTCACAATGGGTGTCTTTTCTGGTGACACCTGCGTCAAGTTTAACTTGTTTTTTAGTTATAGTTAATCTATAGAAACTGGCCATATTTCCATAGTTCTAGATAACTTAACTTAAATTTCCTATAGGAATATGTCATACGATTGCCGCCCGCGGCTGAGTTCAACATAAACCTTAAGAAACAATTATTATTGTATTACTTTATTATTACTTTCTTAGTCTTATCCTCTGTTAGACTATATTCACTTCTTTCCCAAGTACTTGTTCTACATCTTTTTATGAGATCCCCAAAAGTTCCGTGTCTTTGGTCATACTACACGTTTTCCATTCACCTTTTGGTCTCATTTCTGTGTACCTTCTCCAGGATAACCCGTTCATTTGTTATCCCATCATTCCCCTTCGATGGTTACTCAACCTACTCAGTCTTTTTTCAATCCCTGAGCATTACGAGTTTGTTCAGTTAAGTCAATACTGACCTCCCCACCGAAGTGCCCCTATTATCATCATCTTTATCAGGGCAATATCAAAAAACTATTTATTCAATCATACTTAGTATGCTTAGTGATACGACGTCATACTATTCACCTGTTTTTAATAATGTCTGCCTCTGTTTCTTTGGTTCGACCATTTTCCTTTTGGAGCTTTCATAATCCATGGTCCACCGTTAAAAGGTCCATGATCATTGTTTGGTTTGCGGCATCTTTCCCATTTCTGAGTTAACACTGTTTCCCAAGTCCTGGGGCGTGTTTCAAATATTTCGGAGGGATCTAAATACTTTATATCGCTTACTACCGTGTTGGCAACGACACCTTGGAGTCTCTCGTCATCACTTACATCCTTCCACGTTAGGTCATGCATCCATAATAAATCATTTATGGCATCTGCAGGATTTCCGCGATCATCCATATACCATTTCTTTAAATATTCTTCGACATTATTTACCTTGAAACTTCGTTCGCGTTCAAAGGTATTTTTAATCCATTTCCAAAAGGCACTTAGTTTTTCACCTGCATTTCCCTCAGCATTAGCTCTTGCTAATAACTGTCTAGCTTTGGTTTGAACGTGCCAATTTCCAAGGGTCTTTTTTATTATTAACCTTAGTTGATCAGCCGGCGACATTCCCGGATGATCATCCAAGGTTGCTTGTGCCAAGCTTGCCCAAGTCAATGGCCCTATACTATCCATACAAGGCATTAACAAACCCACTCTTGTGATTGCATCAGCAGACGCATTCATTCCTATTTGCGTTAGAAACTCACACAATTTGGTCACACTGTCCGTTCTAGTTTTGTCAGTCATAACTGATTAACTAGCGTTATGCCTAAAAACGCATAAACATATTAAATACGTTGTTTTTTTAATAGGTACATATACATATATATACTCTCTTCATTGAAGATGGTAGTCATTGATGGCTTCTAGCGAAATCTCAGCATTAAACGATATTTCGTCATTCGTAGAGAGATTACTTATGAAGAAGTTGTAAGCTCCATATACTAGCGCCGTTCCAGCTTCTAACGTTCCCGTGATTAGCATTACTAATTTTCCAGGTTCCCAGTGACCCCTTGAACTGTCTTCTATTCCTGGCATAGTGTATCTCTGTTCTTGATCTACCTGTCCCAGTATTTGGAATCGGTTCCATGAATATATATAATTGCCATTTAGTCGATGTTCGTAAATTTCATCTTTTTTTAATTTCGTGCTTGTTTTTACTATTTCTAAGACTTGTTTTGCTCTTAGAATTGCATAATAATGTTGTAGCAAGTCTTGCCGTATTAGATGTATCTTCCATAGCTTCTTTACATAAAGTGACAAGTATTGTCTTTTTGAAAATAGCTCGTTTCGTATTAATCGAATAGGTTGTCTTAATTGCTAGGAGATGTCTCTATCTCTTTCTTCTTTTAATCTGTTATAATCGAATTGATACGTTCTTATTTTAATTTGAGTTTTTAGGAATTTGTCATATTATAAATCGTACGCTTGATTGGTGTTTTCATAATATCTTATAAAGTCTTCTCTAGAAAGTATCGTATTTAAATGAGCGTTTGCCTCTACGTTTGTAATGTTAACAGTTGCCTTTTCTGGCCAAGAATACCATTTCCAGTGTTGGCCAATTTTATTTCTTATTGCTCTATCAAGTTTCTTGTATGAACTGACTGTATTATCTGGCTTAGGTAAAGAGATACACAATTCTAAAGAGCTTTAAGGTCGTTCAACTTGTAATAGTGCTAATTCCAATTTTCCATATGGGAATATTTTGGAGCTTAAATGTTCTGTTGTACATTCACTCGCCTGTGAGCATCGCCAATTAACTAAACTTACTGGATTCATCGTGATACCTGCTGGATAATTCGGTGAGATTGGTGATGCCGTGAATGTGGAATTGTAATAGCAAAGTCCACTTTCATAGTATGAGAACATGGAATGAATTGTTATTAGACTTGGTGGTAGAAATAAACACTCGTGATCCGTCAAATAAGACGTTTCTTGTTTGATTACAAATGCTGTAGGTCAAGGCCGTTCCAAATTTTCTCCTACCACCATCTCCAATAATATCCACTTTGCTTTAACATTTGCCCCATAATTATTTGAAAAACTTCAATAAAAGTATAACCTGTCATTTGTTGCAGAGACTGGTACAAAGGGTACAATATTTCCTCCTGGTACTAGGATTTGTACTTTGCTTGTAGATTTCCATTCGATTGGATACCAAGTGGTATAATTACATGCCTTAATCTCAGCTTCCACTGGTTCTTTAACTATTCCGCCATAATTAACCATTTGTAATCGCGGAAATTCTTGTTTCATAACATAGCAAGGTTGTATTATTTTATTTAAGAAGTCATCAGCTTCTTTTGCCTTTACCTGATAAGTTACTTCCTTGTATCTCTCCATAAATGATGCCACTATTCTCAGGATAAGTATAAATGGGTCTGTATCTTCATTTATATGTAGTCCAATAGTATCGTCAGATGGGAGTACTTGGATTGTGTGTTTTCTATCCCTTACTGGAAATCTTACATATGTTTCTATTACTGCATTTGGGACATTCCTTCTATGTGCTATAACATTTGGATTTGGTATATGTATCCATCCTTGATCATAAATAGTACATCTCCCATAATTCGTTCTTAATGCAGGTTTGATTAGAAATGGCGGTTCATTTAGTGGCATATTATTGCGGTTGTTTATAAGATTATTATAAAATTGCTCTTGATTGCAAGCCTGAATATAGATACTTGGAACCTCATGAACTATTCTCTTTCTTTCTTCTTCTGGTACCGTTACAATGACCTGGTTGTTAACCGCAATTGGACGTAGTAAATAACTTAATCCTTCACTTGCGTTTGCATGTGTTCTTACTGACTCTACTTTTGTATTTAGTAACAATATTAATACATATCCTAGCATTTTATTTAAAGTAATATAACGTATTACCTGTAACATATGCACATATATAAAATACATTATTCATGCATTTGTAGTTTAAACATAATGATAACAGCCAGAACCAAACCCATAAAAAAGCGAGCTTTTGCTTGCTTTTCACTCCCTTCCCCAAAAGAAGGTTTGACCTCATTTTGCATATTTTCGTAAATCTATCTTCGATTTGTCTGGTAACTTTAAGACTAAAGGATGCACCTTAGGTTTGGCTGGCAGCAAATGTTGGTATGAAACGGTTTTGATCTCACTTCCCATTTGTAATTTCATACTACGTCCGTCTTTTTCCAAAATCAAGTATGGGCCGTGTAAGAGCGGGTTTAGTTTGTGGCTTCTGTGCATCACTTTAACGTAAGCCCACATTGCATTTTCCCATCTCGCTTCTTCCATACTGATCGGCCCTTTTGGAATGTATTTAGTAGTAAAAGGTCCCTCATAAGTATTGTCGAATAAGGGAATGCCAGGCGTTTTTATGTGAAAACCATAGGCTTTGAGACTTGGAGACGTATTACGTTCCAAATCATAATCCGTGTTAATGGCTAAAGTAGCAAAAGGTAAATAAACTGGCCACATGCGGGGCTTTTCTTGTCCCCTAAGAATGGTCAATAGGGTTCTATGTACACGTTCTACCTTTCCATTACATTGAGGGTTGTAGGGTAAAGTAAATCTATGCTTTATCCCAATAGCTTTCATAGCTTTTGTCCACAGTCGTGATCTGAAGGCTGGGCCGTTATCTGAAATTAAAATTTTGGGCACTCCGAATCGACTAATAAAGTGATTGAAAAATGCCCGTAAGGATTGTTGGGCATTAGCATGAGTGACGGGGACAGCTACCAACAATCTCGTAAAACGATCAATCATTGTTAGACATTCAGTGACATTGGGTAACACATCGTTGTCTCCCATATGGAGATGGTCGACATGGACCACACTGAAGGCCTCATTGGGTGCTTCAAAGGGTGCTGGTGATAAACGCAAACGTCGAAAAGCTTTTATTCGTTGACAAATGTCACAATTATCCAATAGCGTCTTTACCTTTTTGCGCAATTTAGGCCAGAACACCAACTGTCGGATTCGCCTATAAGTTTGCTTCCAACTGAAATGGCACCAATCATGATCGCTCTTAATTAAGGTGTCTAAAATGCTTTCATCAGGGATCCATATTAACAGAGGTCCCTTTTCATGCTTGCACATCCATAGTCCCAACTGCTCATTCCATTCGGAGTTTTGTGGCTTATTTTTTATTAGCTCTTTCTGTGCTTGTCTGATGTTTTCCAACCAATCTGCTGTTAGTCTTGATTTAAAACGTGTTAAATTGTTGGCCCAAGTGTCCCCGTCTACCTCTGCCACATTCGCTTCTACTGACGCAATATTGCGCAATTTGATGCGACTTAGGTAATCAGCAACCTCATTGTCTAACCCATCTACATGATTTATGTCCAAATCAAATTCTGACAAGAAAAGTAGACGGAGTTTTCGAAAACGTAAATTGCAGTTTTTGGACTGCAGGATATTTACTAATGGTTTATGGTCGACATAGACCGTAGAATGGTTGCCTTCCATTTAATAAAAGAAGTGTCTAATACTTCCTTCCAGCGCAAGAAGTTCCTTATCAGTTGCCCCATAGCTTTGTTGTGCCTCATTTAATCCTTTGCTAAAAAACCCTAATGGACATACTCGTTTTTGCTCGTCCAATTGATAAATGATTCCACCTATGGCAAAATCAGAACCATCTGTAGCTAAATACAGAGGAAGCTTAGGGTATAAGTGCTGGTACCAACGGTTTCCATTACCATATCGCGTACCTTTGCAAAGTCCTGTACTAATTCTTTGGTCCACTTAATACCCGTACGGTTACTTTGTCGTTTAGGTATGCCAGAACCTATCTTGTTTAAACGTCTTTGGTATTCAGCAATGCCTGGCAAGAATGGCCTTGTAAAGTTTACGATTCCTAGCCATTTGCGCATTTCTCGCACTGTACTAGGAAACGGTAACCGCCGGATGGCGTCCACGTGCTTGTAATCACAGTGCACCTTGCCTTCTGATATCCATCGACCTAGAAACTTCATGCTGTCCTTGCCCAACTCACACTTGGCTAGGTTAGTGGTCAAATGGAAACGTGAGAGGAAGTACAAAGCGTAGTAGATGGCTCTTTTGTGCTCATCAGTGTCGTCATTTACAAGTAAAATGTCGTCAATGTAAACTAAAAAGTTTTCAGGTATCTCTTCAAGGCCTCGTTGCTCTCTATCTTTATTGTACCAAAAGTTGGTCAGTCCTAGGACAAAGTTACCGGCCAAAGAGAACAGGCCTAGTGAATTTACCCAGCCCATAGGGAGGTGTCTGAATCTATACCCCCCTGGCTGCATTGTTATCCCGAGCAATTCGCGAGATCTAGGGTGTACACTGACATGGTAAAAAGCCTTTGTTAAATCTAATTTGGACAAATACTTTCCGCGACCAGCATGACTAAAAAGCTGATCCGTACGCGGCAGATTAGCGTCTTTAAAAACAGTAATCTTATTAAATTGACGTAGATCTACTACCATGCGTTGGGGGAGTGAGGGATCACTTTTTGAAACCATAAACGCAGCACTGCGGCAACGCGTCTCCCCCCTTTCGATAATCCCCTTTTCTTCAGCCTCTTTCAGAAACCGTACCATTTCCTGTGTGGATCTCTCAGACAACTGATACATTCTGGCAAAAAATAACTTGGCTCCTGGTTTTAATTCAACCTCACACTGATAAGGGAGTCTGGATCCCTCTAGTAAGCTGAGCTTTTCATTTTGTAAACGCGGAAATAGACCCCATGCTTTTTGAAACCACGTTTGGTCAATTAAGGTGTTCTGTTGAGGTCTTTCAGGACATTTTTTAACAGGCAAGGTATCAAGATAAGCAACGGCCTCTTCTTGAGTAAGATTGGCTTGCACTTCAGCCTGATTGACCAATGCTATAGTTTCAGGGACTCGTTTGTTTGACTTCATGCGTGTTATAATAGGCAGAAAATGCTCCAAGATGTCTATTACACCGATTAAATTGTAATTTAACGTTTTGGCAGCCATTACTATGAAGTCCAAATCCAATTTTTTGCCATCCACACAGAATTTCAAAAGTATCATGCCCAGTGACCGTGACTTCGGTGTATTAGTATTAAAATTTGAAACGTCACATTTGCGGGTTTCGTCCACTTTATGCCACTCCTCTAACGTGAGCACTGAAGCATCGATTAGGTTTCTATTAGCCCCTGTGTCCAACAAGAACGCCCTGTCCTTGTTATCGTCTTTTAACAATAAGTAGCTTCTTTTATCAAAATTGGGATGTGAAGCCTGTAGAAAATGCGACTCAGCATTTAAATCTTCTAACTTTGTCCTAAAAAATCAAACCGCGGAAGTTGAAGAGTTTCATCTACTTTAGCGGCTTGGGCTAAATGAGCCATTGCTTGGTCATACATCATTGTGGAACGCGCGGTCTCCGTTTTCCAACGCTGGTTGGGCGATAAGTTGTCCACAAAATTTGCTTCCGCATGTTCAGCAGGGGTGATCGCCGGTCTATTATCATCACCATTTCCTCCTATCGTATGTGGTTCAGACCACGAAGCCTTAGGTCTTCCTTCTTGAATGACTCTGTTTCTAATCTGTTCTGCATTTGCTTGGTATCCCCTATTCTGGCCATCATTTGCGCCACCACATCTCATTTCACTCTGACGGTTGTTGAAATTACCCTTCCAATTATTGTTTCCTGTATTGCGGTTATAGTTTCCCCAATTGTTCCGATTATTTGGAAATCGTCCCCCATTTTGTTGGTTAAATCGATTTCTATTACTATTGGTCCAATTTCTATTGTCAAAGTTCCGATCGCGGTTTTGACCTTGTGCTCCAGCGTTTCTGGTGAATTTGGGTTTTGATGGGCAGTTCGCTCTTATGTGACCAACTTGCTTACACCCGAAGCACCTACGTGTCTCAACATCCTTTTGGTTGTTGGGGCTTTGCGGTTTTGCGTCTGCTTGACTCTCCTGTATTGTTTTCGCCGTAATTTGTAGCGCAGAAACAACGTCCTTCAAATCTTTATGAAATCCAGAAAAGTTAGGCATTGTATTCTTAACCTGAGGGATTTCTTGTGACCTTGCTACCACTGCCAATCCCTCAATTTCCTCAGTATTTTCTTGCAGATAAATTTCAACGGGTTCGGCTTCAGCAGGGGTGCGACTATCTTTTAATTCATTCCAAATTTGCGTAATTTGTTCATACCACTGTTTAATCGGTGTCCCGCTTAGCCGTAAAAACATGCTAGGTTCAGTTTTAGAACCTACTGCTGCCTTGAGTTCTTCACACAAAGCCGAGTCTTGCGCCACCTGTTCCCATGTCAGATGCGATCTAGCGATAATCTCACCTATTTGATCAGCAGGGTTGTGATACCAGTTCCAACGCATTCCCCGCAACAAGCGTGTAAACTCAGAACGTTTTTGCCTCGGGGTTAGGCGGTATTTCGTTCTTAGCCAAGTAAAAAACTGTTTTAGAGGATTTTCAGTAAGATTATTAGTGGATGCCTGGTACAATAAAAAGGTCGCATGTCGCAATGCCTCCGGGTGATTATTTAATTGCTGGGTCAATGCTTGTAGCATCATTCCAGCATTGCTGTAATCTACATTCCTAACTAAGCTTTCAGTAATAGTGGCTCATTCTAATTCATGGCCTTTAATTAATGGCGTAACCAATTTTTTAAGTTCACCAATTCTGGGTTTGTTATCGTTATTGAATCGAAACATCGGTGTTGAGAAGAGCGGTTGTACAGGTCTCCCTGGGCTTCCGTAACCCTGTTCACTCCCGCCGCCTGGCGTCGTTTGGTATCCTACATCCTCGTGGTATGTTTTGTAGGGAAATGATACTTGTTGTGTTGTCATTCCCGAAGATTCTCCCCTAAATTCCGGGTTGCCTTTTTCATGAATTTGAACTGGGATTTTACTTCTGTCAACTATAAAGGACTCCGAGCTATCTTTTTAAATTGATTGCCGTTCCCTTTCAAATTCGGCCTTTAACTGTTCATACTCCTCGCGTGCTCTGTTCGCACTATCAACCGCTAATTTCGCCACACTGATGAACGCATTTGCATTCGCTTGTGCCTCCGCAAGCTTGACAGGATCATTTTTAACATCAGGATCGTCCTGGCGTTTCGCAGCTTCTTTAGCGTCTGCCTTTGCTACTAGTGCTTTCTTTTCCCTGTCAACGGCTTTTTGTGCCGCTGCAGAGACATCCACTTCTGCTACATTAGCTTCTGCTGGTTCATCACAGTAGTCAGGTGGTGCCTCGTTAAGGCCTACCTCCACAGGAGGTGCGGTAGGCTGCACATTTTCTTCGGGTTTGAAAAGGGCCTTACTAATCCCTTTGGCAAAACCGCCCAATCCTCCAACCTTGCCTTTCTTTTGGGCTTTATCGTAGGCCTCCACTTGTTTCTTTAAGACCTTATGCTTCTTTTTTAATTCCTTAGCTTCAGATCTCAATGCTACTCTATTAGCCTCGGTGGCAGCCTTGTGCCTGTGTAAATCTTTAACTAACTCTCCTATTTCTTCTGCCTTAGCTTGTGCATCAAGGGTCAATTCATTCAATTGTTGTTGCTCGATTTGCGAAGGTTTTTCTTCCCTTTTGGTTGCCATTGTCAATTATACAATTGATTTTGTTGACTCCAAATCGCAGATTATAGTCTAAAAGGTATGTACATATTTACATTCATTTATAAACCACAATTTAAAGTTCTTATCAGCTGATAGACATGGGTGCATCTTCCTCTAGTAATCCCACTTGCTGTACCCGAGGGGATTCGTCATTTCTTATGTAATCTATTTCCTCTGGCATCGTCCACAACAGATACGCATATAATTTGTCCGAATTTGCTACTTTTCTTATTGAAGGATTTGGCAATTCTATCGATCGACCTATCTGTAAGCGTGCCTTCTCATGGAACGCTTCAGATAGGAAAAAGTTTCTGGGGTAAGTAATATACGCAGCCAAAAAGGAGTGCATGAACTCCAACTCGAACCGGGCCATTTGTTTATGGCTCATTCCTTTTTTTCTATCAGGCAGTGAAAGGAACCCGTCCCCTGACTCTGTACACGTTCCTACTTGTTCACCTGATCGTTTGCTTCCCTTCCTATCAGGGGTCATTTGTCTTAAAAGTTTATGGACTTCCGCGTTATTGTCGAGGTACCATAAAGCAGCTGCCCATAAATTAGGGTCATTGGTTTTGATTTGCATACTTTGTGCCTGTTTGCGGGTGATATCGGCTGCCTCTACCCATACGTTTACAAGTTCAGGATTAAATAGGATAACGTACTTATTCTCACAAGACTTAATCAGTCTTTTTATACTTACTAGGTTCCTGGCACTTTGTAACGTGATTTTATATTTTAAACCTCGTATGATATCAACAGAACTTGGCGTAATCTGCATTGCGATTGCGTTGCTAGACTAATGGGCTCATCATGCCATAAACGTAATAAACTTTTTTCGCATCTTGTAAAGAGTACCATTAACTGGACCAGTGGCAGTATTACATATTGTTTTTTCTGGTATCCAGCAGTGATGTCGTGACTCGAGTCAATGACTCGACTCGACTCGAGTCACGATTTTTAGTGACTCTGACTCGACTTGAGTCACGCTCAGCAGTTTCCTGTGATGACTCGACTCGAGTCACGTTTTTTATCAAATGATTCGACTCGAGTCATATTAAATGACTCGTGACTCGAGTCAGAGTCATTTTTAGAAAATCTCCAAACACTTGCTGACAAACTCTTTTGGTTTGCACACAAAGAAA
>JGI24158J21664_10005114_pt1 | contig 17060 bp, 19 predicted proteins | sample Ectturendosymbi3_FD_21664 | JGI IMG/M metagenome (IMG submission 21664)
CCTAATTTTATTATTTTAGAAGGCAATTCTAATCCACGCGGGAAATCCTATTTTCTTCATTAAACCTCATTCTCAGTATTCCTGGATTAAAGAGCACACCGGTCCCATTGTGGGGCGCACTCCCGCGTTGGGAACCATTGTACGAATTAAACCAAGACACCGGATTTAAAAACTATTTTCGTGCTTTTATCAATTCTTTTGCTTATAGTCAGGCCAAAGCACAATTTGTTTTCTTCGCTAATGAGCTCAATTTCCTGATGTTAAGTTATTAATTACCTATTTTGATTTTTCGGGATGTACATTATACAGTATCACAGCTATTTGTGTTTTAGAAAACATGGCAAATAAGTTAAACCTGAAGAATATTATTTGTTCAAGAATAATATGTACGCAACGGAAGCTGTGTTATTTACCATAACGACTTACACATTTTCCTGAAAAACTTGAAAAGTCAAAAAAGAAATTTGAAATTCGAACAACGAACTTCCAATTTATTAGCCGAAGCAAGAAGCAAACTGGAGAAAAACACCGTAAAAGTTTCTTTACATAACATACTAATAACATTTCTGTAGAAAACTTGCTACATGTGAAAAGTTTTCATATTCAGTGTATTCAGAGTGTTTGTATCACTGCTTACATAAGATCTTTTAATTCCATGCAACAAACATATTTACCCAACTAGAGATTTTGTAAAAATGCTTAAATTAATGACGTCAACAGCACATAGCTGCAAATTTTTTTGGAATTTAATAATTCCATTCAATTGTTTCTGTGCATGGACGTTTCCTAGTAATTGTTGTGAGCTTTGATAGATGTTGATGGGATGTTGCACAGAAACGAAGTCAAATCTGTAATAAACATCCAGAATGGGACTATTTGGCGCCGGCCATTTGGCGCTGAGCCGTTTAGGCGCTAAGCTGTGTTGGCACAAACGTGTTTTGACGTTAACGCTTATGTACTTAATTATCATTACGCACACGCCGTTGCCTCTAAAACAGTGTGTTTTACCATTTTTTAGGATGTGTTTCAAGAATGCAACTACTTTTTCAAAGAAGGCAACAACTATTTTGCGTTTGTCCTGAGATGAGGTTAAGTTTATTTCTGTATTTTACGACTTCAACGAAGTGTTTTTCTTGATTATAAAAAAACTTCCTTTCATTATTTGCACATAGCCAATGACAAAAATGGTGTGAATCTCTTTAGCAACAGGCATAAACCAAAGTTTCGCCACGATTGGTACGATATTGATAAACACAGCAAAAGTAACCCATTTGCTACTGTTTTGAAAATATGAATCCTGGTCAAGTAACTCTAGACAAATCAGACTAAGCCAGTTTTCAACTAAGTTGTTTAAAGATTTAAAAAAACACATATTAACCTCTATCCCTCAATAGCTGCTTTTTTCCAGAGGTTCTTTCGAGTGGTTCTATCGAAATCCGTATTACTTTTCGTTTTTTGAATAAGGGAGAGTATATGGCCAGGATGGCGATGACCACTTCATGTGGGACAACAAAGACTGAGGTCGTGCAGGTGTCACTGGACATATTGGCAAAACTAAACCTTGTCAGATGGCCCGCCAAATTTTGGTGACAACAAGTTTGACGTGTGGATCGAAGGGCAGCCTTTGTAATTACGATTCGCAAGGGAGTTCGTTGAGGAATCAAGTTGCATCTGACTCGCCTCGCTCATGATAGGTCTCTTTTGTTGCTATTCAAACCTGCCAAAACACCAAAACATTAGCTTATTACGAGATGATGCATTTGTTCAAACGGGAAACTCAGTGAATTTCGGGTTTCCGTAAAAGACGCATGTTGAACTTTGAAGTGTGCAGCACTTCTCCATTCCGTGCCAAATGTATGAGGCACTGCATGAAGAAGGGTATATATGCACCCAGTGGTGTAGGGGTGGGGGTGCATGGACTTCAAGCGAACCACTAAAAGTTTTGATTTGCCGAAAATCCGGGCAGAATCTTTGATCGTATGGGAAAAATCCCTCAAAAACTGGACAAAATTCCTAAAAATCCCGGCAAAAATGACCCCCAACCTTGTTTGATTTGAAAAAATGGCGCCCATCGTTTGCAGAAAAACACGAAAGTTCATGAAGACCTGAAGACCTTTTTTGGAGGTTACACCAAAACATTATCTTTGTTTGAGAAAGTTTGTACGCAAAAGTCGCACAAAAACATATTGGAGAATTGTGGCAAAATTCGGGCAAAAATCCTTTGCACACCCTCAAAATTTGCCTGCTCCTACACCTGTGTATGCACCGTTCCGAAAAGGCTTCACTCGTGATTTTGCCAAGTTAGAAAAACAAAAAGACCTTGTCGCAAATGCGACTTTCCTTTTCAGTACTGTTTCGCGAGATGCGTTCCACCACAGGCAACTTGTTTCCCGGTCTGACGTCAGCTACAACGGCAGTAATCGCTCAACCATTGCCGACAAAACAGCGTTGGTGTGCGTCGCATCGCATCGCAAGAAAACCAAGTGCATTTGCCAAAAGTGCGGCGTACCTCTATGCATCGACAACTTTCGCTTTTTCTACAAGTACCGCTAGGAGGCGATATAGAGTCAGTTATTTAGCACATTTGAACGTTGCTATGATTCGTTGGAGGGAAAGTTATTGTTTCAAAAGACTCACCTAATGCAATGCAAACAAACGTGAGGCAATAAAGCCGACATTCAACAAAAATATTTTTTTTCCAATAACTATGTTTTGTCGACCTTCAAGTTATTTTCTGTGGTTAGGTGGCCTTGATAATCAAAATACCTTGTTTCAATAAGTTTGTGATTGAGAGTTTGCCACTGACTGCCGGGAATTTTTGGTGAACAAACTTCGTCATATTGGCTAGAGGATCGTGAAGTGTAATAAAAGTTGGAACGTTCTCCGAAAAATAAAGTTTTGTGTGCGAACCTCATGAACTTCTATTCCATGTACATCCACAATTTTCGAACACAATATGGCATGGCACTTGTACAGACTGCCAACAAAGGTTACTAGAGGAATTCCGTTTTTATCGTGTATTTTTCGTGTCACTTCTATGCCTGGGCGTTTTTTGGAGTGGACGTGTTTTTTTTTAAATAATTTCGTTTCGACATTCAACAAGTTACTTTTTCAAGGTCAGTTTCCTGAGCAGGCAAATGAATGTAAATTCTGAAAACGGCAAAACAGTTTGATTCACGGGCACCACTTCAGAAGTTGCGAGTTATAGATTGGAATCACGACATAAACGCATTTTTTATGCAACTTCATTACACAAACTTGTGAGTCTATGTACTTGCGCCAGAAAGAGACGAGCGTCGAAACCGCTCAGCTCCAAAGCAACCCGGCGCCAAATAGTCGTTGGCAAAACTGCAGCGAAAAAGGTAGGCTTGTAACCAGAGGGTGCGCATGGAGAAGAAGTCCCCCCTAGAAAGATTTTCGCCCATCCCCTAGAAAAATGTGTTGGACATAATTTAAAACTATTGGACACAGTTCAAAAAATTTGGGCCCCTCTCAGAACACTCGTCGCCCCTCCTGGTGTCCCAAGCTCGTTACGGGCCTGGCAAAAAGTACCGGAACAATAAGTACCAAAGCAGAATTTGCTCAGTGTTTTGCTATTTTGCTGAAGCTAATTCAAAAACTAATGGTTACAGTTCATTTTTGTAACGAATTTTGACGTTTCAAGGAACATGCTTCCTGAAATTTTCTGAGCTCCGATATACGATAAACGCGGTCATATGCCCTGCTGGATGCTGGAGAAAAACCCACGAGCTGTGTGGCACAGATGTTTATGGAGATGGACCTGTGTGTCTGGCTGCAATGCACGCTGGGATTGTTCAAGGTAACAAAATATTAAATCTGCGGGTTATTTTTGGTTCAGTGGAATATTCCCATATCTGAAAATGAAGGAATACAGTAGATGGTATACACAAAATAAATTATGGTAAAGTGCAAATTATAGTGCTAAGACTTTTGCGATAGTTGCGATAATTTCATCGATAAATCCATGTTTGAAAATTACAGTAAAAGTTTGTCCTTCGTGTTTTTCCAAGTGAGAATATGTCGGTACTTTTTTGCAATTTTAATGACAACAGAACCAAAAGTCACAAAATAACTGAATATGCCAGAACAGATCAACACAACATCTATTTCATGTATTTTATATGCAGAGTATGGAGGACTTGCTCACGTGTTCAAAACAAAAGGGTTTCCATCATCATCAGGAAGTACGCGGTTCGGCGTGACGACGTCAAAGTGTGGACCACAAAAAAGAGGTTATGCGTTTTCAAGTAAGAAAGTTTCAACAACCAGCGTTCAGACAGAAAATAAATGGTTGCATGAATCAGCTTCATAGGCTCCCACCCACGAGGCCATTGACGGTAACGGGTGCATTACCCATCTCAATTTCAAAACGTTGCACCACACTTAAACGCTCGCTCTGGCCACCATACTGGCCGCCAAACGTTTCATCGGTTATCACTCCTGCACAAGATGGGATAGAGATAGGGTCGCCAGATATTTCTGTAAAAATACCGGCCATTTCCTCAACACTGACAAAAACTTTGTCATCGAAAAAATAATAGAAATAAGGCGTACACCAAGTTTTTGTAGTTATTGGTGAACACTGCGCATTCAAACACAGCCTATCCATATCTTTGCCACAGGCGATAGTAACAATGATTGTGGTAAAAACTTTATCCGAGAGATTAATCTTTGTAGATTAATCACAGTCGCGATGAAACCTGGTTTGCACGAAAATAAATTCAAGAAAACATTGAATCAACGAAAATTGCTAAGATTTAATAAGAGTAGAATTTATCAATCTCTGTTTTTACGCAGTGGAGTATAAGGTTCACTAGTCGCTACAATGTCATTCTCTTCCTGTGCATTTCTACGATTTTCCTGCATTCTTCTGCAATAGCTTGTAATACTTACGACAACAACTCCACCTGCGCCAGTTTTACGGTTAATTACCAATAAAATGCTCATACAGATCACGTTTATGACGTAGGAGCATGGTAAGAATGACTAAACAAACAAACAGATAAAACAAAGAGACTTTGAGTATTGTTACGTTACAAGTGATAATGGTTTGCTCGCAGTTTGGACTTCAAATGAAATTCGCTGAAGGAACTGTCCTGACAAGATTCATTACTAGAGTGATTGTAATTTGAGTTCTGCGTTAGTTCCTTTTGGAGTTACTCCAATCCATTTATTTAAGACACAGATTTTCAAAGCACTGGCTTCTTACCGGCCTTTGCTACATTAGCAGTAAAATGCCGGCCAGGCCGGTGAAATACCGGCTATCTGGCAACCCTAGATAGAGAGCCAGCGAAAACTTCCCTGGATGCAAGAGACAGAAAGAAATCCAATGAGTTTGACAAACATTTTTTTTGCATTTGACATTTTTGAGAAAAACTCATTATTGTGGTTTTTCCGTAGTAATTCCTTGGCAATTTTCGGAGAAAATAAAAAAAACTCGTTTCCCGCATCCCGCTTAGCCTTTCCGATCTATTTTTGCGCTTCGTCTGAATAAACCCTAGAACACAACGTACTCAAACAAGTTGGATCGGGCCGTTTTGGGGGGAAATATTAAGGGGTAAAGTAGTGTGGGTTGGGTCGATTGAGTTCCTGATCACCTTTTAGGGTCCTAATAACAAAGTACTGAGGTTAGTGACATAGTTTGTATCTTAAAATGTTCTAGGAGCTATTCTGAAGCTTCAGAGACCTTGATCAGCCTGCTAGTCTAAAGGGTTGGGGAGTTAAGGCCAAAAATAATCCACAAAATTGACTCAGCCACCTAGTGAATTTTTTTATTTTCTTCAATAATGAAATTTTCCTGTCAATATTTTGGCTTGAAAATTGGTCGGGTGTTGTGGAATACCCAAATACACTTTTTCGGTAACTTTGGTGTGGTTCGTGGGTACCGATTGGCAGAAAAGGGGCTTGAACCTAAAAAAACGAAATACGTGGTTTCTGCCCTTTGGACACCCCACCAGGAAATATTGCAACTTTGGTGATCATCATTGAAAAGGTAAGTCGTTACCGACATTTTTTATGTAGAAAGTTTGCTTCCAACGTGTTTGGTTTGAGCTCTATGATTGAATGGACGCAACTGGTTTTCCTAGCCTACGTGAAAAACGTTTTTTCCCCTAAAACGACGTCATACGTACGTGCCACCTACCTCAACAGATGTGGTGCTGTTTCGCGGATCCAATGATGCCTTCACTGACAACCCTTTCAGAAGTTATGGCCATAGAAAGGTTTGCCGACCACCTTAGTGGCAGGCGCGCGCGTTAAAAGGTGGCTTTTGATGAATAAGACGAAGTAAGACTTCAGTGAAATCAACGGAACACCATATGGAAACTATCCTACTCTACTTCGGTTTTAGAAAAGCTTATCAAAGCAGTATGGCTTGCCAATAGTTTATGATCACTCAAACGTTGTGTATTGTGTGTTAGAGAATTCATATTATGGCTGATCTTTACTTTAGGTTTTAGAAAAAACTTTTATGTGGAAGTTGGTGATTATGAAATTCAAACTTGTATTGAACCTCTTGTAATCACCAACCTAGAGTAAAGACGCAAACACAAAGCTTGATTTGTTTCGAAGCGGCTGCTCGAGCACCAGCTTCCTGCATCCCACCTCATATTGATGAGGATTGGAAACTTTGTTTCATGAACATCGCAAAATTTCCCTTCCGAGAACACTTGCGTTCATCAAAAAGGTTTATCATTAGTTGCAGTGTAGGCCATGTATCGTGACGTAGCCATATATGAAATTCGTAGATTTCTGGTTTTTACAACTGTACTGTAAAACTCAATGCGCAAATATGGCGATGGGACACATGTGCCATGAAGCACAAACGTTTTCTAAGAAGCACTTCAATTAAAAGCTGTTTCTGTTAAGATGAAGTCATTGATTTTGCAAAAATAGTATTCATTCGTGACTATGAATTGTTATGAACAAACATCCACTCTGACGTTTCAATCAAGACAATGTGGAGAATCATTCGTTACAATGGCAACTTATCTCCAGAGTGCGCCTTTAAACAATGTGACGAAGAAAACAACAATGCTAGCACACTGCGCAGTGAAACACGTCTGTCGCAATCACATAAAATCTGCTCGTCCGTTCAGTATTTCTTAAGATTCTGTTAATTTTTCTTGTTGATGAAGCAATAGAAAGATACTGCAACGTTGTGCTGACACTGTTTTGTTTTCATCTGTAAAGAATTAATAACTTTTGAACAAAATCTTGAGAGGATCAAGATAATGCAATGTTGTGCTGACACTATTTTGAACAAAGTTTTCCTGCACCTATTCATACAGGCCGAACACGAGACTGAACAAGCCGCAAGTACCATTCTAGACATTTTCAGTGTGATCCAACGAAGAATCTAATGTGTTTGCCTGCTTTTTTAATGTATGCCCAACCCGCTGTAAGGTTTACCTACAGTTTACACATTGTAGCCTGATTATATCAACTGGCACTTTGCCACTAAGGCAGGTTTTATGTGGTGACGATGTTAATCCATAAATGTTTTCCAGTTTCTTGTAGCACTAAGGGAAACATGGAATACGACATAATGGAAATTCAATGTCCTCGCAACTGCGTGAAGAACTATGTACATGTTGCTGATCAGAAGAATGGAGTTTATTCTATTAACTCGTCAGTCTGTGCTGCTGCTTATCGGGAAAAAATAACAGGTACCATCGATGATATGCGCATTGCTCAGATTCGCACAGCAAGTTAATTTGTAATGTGCTATGCGGAGGGGTAAAATCATAACAAGGAGCGTTTACTACCCAGAATATTTTAGATTGTAGTAACGAATTCAGCTTCAAATATTTATACAAATGCCACAGACGTTTTCGTTTTCACATCCCTGCATTATAAAACGACTGATGACTCAATGAAATCAATGCAGGGTGTCCAGTGATTTACATACCGCGATGCCTTTTCTTCATCAAGGATCATAGAATGTTGTTTAGCGACGACTGGCTAATCAGACATTTAGAAAACTCTCTTTAGTGATCTCATTAAACTTGAATCAACAGAAATACAGTAATTATTGAAATTCTAATTACATGTTTATTTTTGGAAAAACTGTTATGAATATTTAATACAATATCTAATTCTCAACAATCAAGCAAAGCGCTGTCCGTTTTCATGAATCAAAGCGGTTTATATGAAAAATGTACGTTAACCTCCAAATGAAACGATGGTAACGGAAATAGACCAAATTCATTAAAAAAATGATTTGTTTCAAATATCGTTTGCACAAAGCATCAAATTGTATTTCTTAATGTTTGTTTTGATAATGCAAAAAGCGCTGATTGTAAATCAATTTGTTTTCATTTTAATGTAATTCAGTCCAAATTTCTAAAATTGGGAACCGCATAAGAAAGGTTGTCTTTTCTTTTCACATACGTTCATACCCGCACAGTTTTTTTAAAAATGTCACCAGTCTTGTGAAAATTGAGGGAGTAGTTTTTGGTTTATCACTGTTTGTGTATTTTTACCACTATTTGCCATTCGCATTGATGAGCAACAGAAAAAGGAACATAATTATAAATCTGCTAGTGCAATCCTGCTAAAATTGGTGACCATTCCCACATTTTCCAGGTTGGGTTTTCGAAATGGGCAGTTTAATTTTAGCTGAAACCTATACTTTTCATGATATTTGTGCTTTGACCACCTGCATTGCTTAGACAATTTGGCATGGATACCGGAATATTTTCCAAAAAAATTTGTTGGTTTGCATAGAAGACATGCCTATATTTCCAAAAACATTGTTCTCAAATTGTTCTCAAGAGTAAGACTTATGAGGTTTTACTGCAGGGGATCCCAATCATACCCCTGCACCCATAAAATGTTTTCTTCTGATTTTGCACCCCCTACATTTTATAATCAAGATTTAGAAGTCAAACGTTTAGAAAATAGTTTGAATTTCATACTATGCACAGAAAATCAAACGTACACACAGGAAAGGATGACACAGATTAACATTTGAATATCCTTTACAAAAACAAATAACTTGCTTAAAATACGTACAAAACAATTAAATCAACTTGCCGACTTTCAAAAGTATGCGAATGAATTTATTTGAATTAAGTTTGTGTTCCTGTATATTGCTTATGAGTTTTCAGAAAGGTGACACTGTGTTGCTGATATATCCTGCCTTTACATTCAAACGATTTCCAGATTTCAATTAACTGACAAAAAGTGCTAAATCTTGACCCATATGCTGTAGGTGTGTTGTTGCCAATAGAATGAGCAAAGCAAGTACAGTTTCACAAGGTCGTTGAAAAATAACGGTATCTGCGCACCAATACGCTTTCAAAGTTTTACCTTCAATTTGCATTTCAGGAGCATGATATAAGATTTTCTTTTAGAACTCAATTATCTGACATTTTACCAATTTACCGTTAATTTTTTTGCAGTTAATGCTTTCGTGAAGAATTAATATCGTAACACTTTTTGTCTATAATTAATTGCAGCAGATAACTAAAAACCTACAAGAGAGTAATAAAAATCAGAGGTGATCGGAGTAACTTTTTTTGACTCTTGCTCCTGTTCCAATAAGTGACTACTCCTGCTCCAGAGCTCATTGGAAATTTACACTCGGACTCCTATTTGCGCCGCACAGAAAACAAGAAAGCAGTAACTGTTTTGCCTCATGAGGCAAACGCTGCTGGAACTATTTTGCCTTTACGCAACATGTACAATTTATGTCATGGTTTTAGTGCTGGCAAGCAGTTAGTGGCTTCTTATCTGCGTTGCATGAACTGTAAAACCTTATCTGTTTACTCTGTGTGTATTATTATGCAACCACTTCACCCAAAATCATGTTCATCTAAAGGCACAAATACCCCTCACAGTGTTTTCTAAATGCAACATAGAAATTGCCAGTCAGAAATAGTATCAGATGTTGCTGTCATCTGAACCAAATCTAGTTCAACTTTTTCAGTTCTAGCCTGATCCAAATCTTGTTTAACTTTTTCATTTAACTCTATGTGCTTTGGGCGCAAGCACAATGGAACAAAAACAACTACTCTTATCTTTTCACATAGTAGTCACCACAAGTAAAGCAACTTAGGTTACATCAAAAACACTTCATACCACCTGATGCACACAATTGAATTGTTTCCATTATTATATCGTGAACTTGTAAGATAATAAATGGCATGTTTAGGAATACCCTGAGGCAAACTGCATTTCGGCTGCCTAGGCTCAAACTGCACTGCTGTTATTGCATTGAAAAGCTACATACACAATTGTATTAAGCATTTTATTAAAAATACCAAATTGTGAATACCTCTCAAAAGACGACACTGCGCAGAGGTAAAACTTCCAGTATTGACGTATCCACAAAATACAAAAAAATGTTTCCTGTGACACAGAAATTGAGCAGTGGGAAGTACCAGCCAGAACAGAGCTCGTCACTCTGTCTGCCACCCTCCTTCATCCTGACCCTCCTGCACTGAATTTTCACTGCCCAATTTAAGCAAGAAAAGAGAGCCAACACCTTCATGGAACAATTAGCTTTTCAGAGAAAATTAAATTAAATGAAAGCNATAATCCAGCTCCTGCAAAAACTGCAAAGTAAACTCCTGTTCTTTCACCGGGTCTGGCTTATATTCAAAATCCCGACTTTCGGTTGTNCTCAGGCTCCGGGCGAAATGGCAGACCCAGACCGGTCTGATCTTAGATAAAGATAAATAAAGATAAAATCTTAGGTATCTTAGACAAAGATAACAATCTTGGTTTCACATTGGCATATTTTTGCCACCTCTTTGTGCAGAAAAAGAATATATTCAGGGCAGTTAGTGGGGACCAAAGCCTCTTTAAAAGTGAGTGCAACAACTCATTTTGCATGATGCACTAAATGTTTCCAGTTGTGAATGAAGAAATTAGACACCACCATTGTAATGTCCGAATCAAAATGTAATGTTACGATCACTTTTTAATGCTTAGGAAACAGTCATTTAAGCTTTTTGTGGTTGATGCAGAAAACGTTTACATTCCGCCCATTGTAGTGGAAGGAGTGTCAAAGGTCGTGGTCACAGATGACATATTCATTAGTGGTTTACAGAATCCGGATTGTAGGAGTGAGCTCCGGCTGGAGTCTTAATGAATTTCTAAAATAGGAGCGAAGCCATAGGTGATTTTTTCTCGAAAAGCCGGAATCGGAGTGGAGCCTGAGTCATTTTATATTGACGAGGTTATTTTGATTATTTATTATTATGATTGTAGGGCGTTTGTTTTACATAGCTGGTCATAAAGCAAATTATAAATGTGCGAAACTGCTTCACAAAAGTCACAAAAATTTTAGTACAACTTGGATCATAGAAAGGTGTAGCTGATGAGTTTCATGTGTGCAAAGAATTGGACAATTTATTTTTCATGATGACATAGTGAAGACTCATTGGCTCATACATTTTCGTTCACATAAAAATCTTGCAGCATTCAATTTGGAATTTTTAGCAGGATTCGGAGTGGATGACGCAAGCATATTTCGGAGACTTCAGCCAAAGCCGGAGTGGAGTTGAAGTAAAAAAGTTTAGACTCCGTATACCACTGATATTCATGCAATGCTTGTTTCACGGTGGGGTTAAAAACGAAGGGACCCATAAAAATCTCACCAAATCTCATTGTTCTCTTTGTCAGTGTGCTCAATAAGTCCCATCCACCGCATTTCATCACAGGTGCAAGCAACATAGATCATTAGTTTGAGATCTTGCATCCTGAGCGAAGGTGAGGATTCAAATACCTTATGTGCACCAGCAAATTGAGTACCATCAAAACATGTTCCAAGCTTACAGATCCAATCTTGCTGGCACAGAAGATGTGTCAGGCTAAGGTCCCAGGTATTGTGCGACCTTTCCAAAACCTTCCCTGTGTTGCAACCTTTGTTCGGCGCGGCGTTGAATGCGCCATTCACTACGAACAGAATGTGTGAGAAGAATAGCACCTTTATGTAAGTGGCGCGAAGACGCAGTAACAGGATGACGGAGGTACGTGATCTCTATTGTTGCTTTCTGCCGCAGTGAANAATTTTGCACAGTTTCCATTCGGGATTTCCTATCCTAACAAAATGGATCTGTGACCAGGATGTGAAGGCCCTGCCAGGTGCAAACTTCACAAATAGANCGTGCGATCAGTGGTGTGGTTCATTGTGAAAGGGAGACAACGTAGACCTATTGCCTTAAACCATAAGTGGTTCCGTCGATTCAGAATTTCGTTTATTCCCTGATCCAGATTTTCAATTTGCACACTTTCCCTTGACTGTACTACCGGTGCTATCAAAGGTAAATTTTACGTCTGGTCGCAAAAAATGACCAGCTTGCAGCCAAACTAAAATCACTCGGGTGAAATTAATAGGCTATCTTGAAAGCTTAAGCAAGTTCTTATATTTTTTCTATTGTCCACCGTACCCATATGAAAGGTAAGCCACCTTCTAAAATGTGAAAAATGTTTTGTAGGTATGGGTTCAAATTACATTTGGCACTTTGTAGACAAAAGCATGTTCCAAATTATTAGAGATCACACAATGTGACAAAACCTTCGAAGATACACCAACTCTTGCATATAACACAATTGGATTAAGTGTACAAAGATGTTTTGACCAATGACAACATTGTACATCATCCTGGGTGATGAACCAATAATTTCCTGCGAAGTCTTCCAATATGACAACAATGACCTCATTGTTGTCGCTTTGGCGAACTTTGCATTGCATTCGTTTGTCAGATAAGACGAAATCTGGAAATCGCTTAAATGCACAGACTGATTATCAACCAGGGACGCTGGAACATCGGTAGGGCAGGGGGGCAGTCAAAAAGTTGAGGGCAATGGAAAGTTATGAAAAACAAAAAAATCGTTACCAAACATGCTTGCTGCTGTTCACCAAGAATGTTGAACTCAAATAATAAAAGAAACTATAGAAAATGTATTTCAATTCGATCTTGATAAACCATATAATTACCTATGATGCTGTTATGAAATAACACCTTTGTCCCCGTTGTCCCTCTTTTGAAATGTCAGGGGGTAATGCCACCGCTCTCCGGCGTCCCTGCTTACCGTAATCAGCAGTCATTGTCTCGCTGCTTTACCTCCCAAGATGTCTGCCTTCAACAGTCACATGCGGCAAACCGCCTAATATCGTAACTTGAAGTGAACATTAGAAGAATTGTTGCAATGTTATTGTCACACAATAGAGACCAACATTAAAACAATCCGCTTCAAGTTTGAAAACCAGCTGCCTCTGCAGGCAAAGCGGACATGAGTGAGCTCCAAGCTCACCACTGGGTGACACCAGAACAGTGAACTTGGCTCTTGTGCAGAAGGCCTACGAGAGGAGGGTACAAGAGGGAGGCTGCATCGTACCCTGGACCGGGAGGTACTTGGACCCGGAAAGATGAAAGTACTCAGGCTACGATTTTCTGTAATCAAGCCAAAAATTAATGGTCGCTTTCTGTGAGTGTAGCGCTGGTAGCTATATTTGAAAATCTTAGCATGGTAGTTGTTTTATCTATATTCGTATTACTATACAAACAAGCTATACAAGTTTCGACGAGGACCCAAAAGCAAGGGGGCCCGATATCGGTCCTCGTACCCCTGGTAAAATTTCTCACAGAGGTCCTGCGTTGTGCAGTGTGAGTTGTCGTACCGGCAAATAAACTGTTCTTGCAAGAAATAAATCAATTTATCGCAATTGAGCTGCTGACGTCAAGTTTTCTAGAAACTTGTGGTTCTTAGTCCCAATTTCCAGGGACGGGAAAATGCCTGGTTTGACCACTCTGAGGACACCCATGGTTTTAACGTACAACGAGTGCAAAACTGTTTGCTTGAGTTCAGTGCAAAAGCGCACCAATAATAGTCATTCTTTTCGCATTTACCTGTTGAGTAACAATGTTGACCTGTAACAGAAATCAAAGAAAACCATTCTGAATTTTATATGTGAATGAATAGCTGCAATAAATTTGTTTGAAGTTGATCTTGATAAATCATGAAATTACTTATGATGCTGTTATGTCAGGGCACTTATGCCCCCGTTGTCACCCCCTTTCAAAGGGCAGGGGGCAATGCCCCGGTAATGCACCCGTTCTGGCGTCCCTGCTACCAACAACACAGTGTCACTTTTATAAACACACACGAGCAAATAAACAGGAACAAAAGAGTTGTTTAACTGCATTACATTAGCAAACGATTGGAAGTCAGCCTATTGATTTAATTATTTCGTACATATTTCAAGCAAGTGATTATTTTCTGCAGAGGATATGTAAGTGTTAATCTGTGTCATCCTTTCCTGTCCATACATTTGATTTTCAATAGATATGAAAAATGCAGAAATTGTTTCCAAATTTTTGAAAGCTAGTCCTTGATTAAAAGATGTAGAGGGTACAAAGTCAGAACAAATTTTTTAAGGTTGAAAGAACCAAAAGAATTGAGATTCCTCGCAGTAGAAAATCTTGTTATTGGCAAAAATATTTTTGGAAACATAGCAATGCCTGCTATGTAATCAGCAAAAATTTTGAAAATATCTTTCGGCATCCATTTCAAATTGTCCGAGATATAAAGTTGTGTCAAACACGAATATCATATCATGAAAGGTAATGGCTGTAGCTAAATTTGAACTGAACATTTCGAAAGTCCGACAAAGAAAATGTTGGGATAGACACCGATTTCGTTAGTATTGGACCATCATAACTGGAGTTATACACATTGTTGTGCTGCTCATCAATATGAACGCCATCTAGTGGTAAAATACAAAACTGTGATAAACACAAAATCGCTCACTAAATTTGCGCAAAATTCGTGTCAAATTTTTTACGGTTCTAATGGCAAAGGTTTCATAGAAAAATAAAATGAAAAGTAGAACGTGTGGTACTAAGCCCATGTGTATATTGTAATATGACGAAATGATTTCATTATAAGAAGGCTTGTGCAGAGTTAGATTTATTTCTTTAATGTATGTTTGAATTGTGCTGATAAACGAAGCGCTCATTGGCACAACAAAGTTTATGCAGCTTTCGATTTGTTTTTTCAAGTTGTTTGTTGATGCCTAGTGTAAAAATCACTGACTGCGATAAAAATGATGCGGGGTTGAGATTATTCATTTGTGTTTGTTTTGATGATAACTTCATGCACAAGGTACTGAATGCAAAAAAAATAGGTAGGAATGGACCTATTTCTGAAAGGATGTTTTGTTGATGTATGATGCACAAAGTGCTGATTGCCAAAACAAAATTCATGTAGGGTTACATTCATTTCATGAAGTTTGTTTTATGATGCCTACAGTAATGCACAAAGTGCCTACGCAGTGACAAAATTGAAGAGCGTTAGGCCTATATCTGGTAGTTTGTTTTGATTACGCCTGACGAACAAAGCTCTGATTGCAACAAAAATCTATGTAGGGTTAATGAAACTTTGTTTTTGATGAAGCATGACGCACAAAGCACCGAATACGATAACAATATATATGCAGGATTTGATATATTTCTTAAACTTGTTTTGATTATGCGTGATCCACATGGTGCTCATTGCTACAAGAAATGTGTGCAGGTTGAGGATTACATGTTGATATTTGTTTGGTAATGCCCAATGCCCAAATCACTCATTCCCATAACAAATTATGCAGGTTAGAAATATTTCGTAAATTTTATTTTGATTATGTTGATGAACAAAGTGCTCATTGATAAAAAATTTTTTGCAACGTTAGATTGATTTCTCAAACTTTATTTTTACATTGGCTGATGCACAAGTATTGAATGCCATAACAAATTTATTTATTGATATGGTGGTTTTTTGGTGGCGCTTTATAACTGCAATGGTCTTGTAGCGCCACGACTGAGTTTGTATAATTTCCGCTTTTATTTCACTCGGTTTCTTTTTTGTGTTCCTGGTGTGTTCCCTGCAGCTCTTCCGCAGACCGTGCGCCTGGTAAGAAGGCTACAGTACCAGTTTACAAGGTCTTGGTAAGACCCGGCGGAGAGCCAGGCTCTCGACCTACCAGCACCGAAGCGGACGCACTTACCACTAGACCACGTGCTGGTCTCGATAACAGCGTTTGTGCGGTTTTAGTCTCATTCCTTATAGTTTGTTTTGATTAATGCCTGATGTAGAAATCGATGATTGCGATAAAACACTTTGCGCTGATTACGATAACAAGTTCTATGGCCCACAGGAAAAGTGTCATGGCCTACCACTGTGGCATGACACACGCACGGCTGAAAACCACTTACTGATCTAAGAATTGTTCACTCGTAATATTTACAGAAATTGTTTCAAAACGTAGCGATTCAACCACTGCTTGAACTCAAATCTGATGTAATTTTCCACAACTGAAGTATTGCAAAACAACTTTTTTTAAAATCTGTTATTTTTAACAAGTGGACCATTCCTTTGCAGACATGAAGGGAGGTATGGCAACAGTTTATAAATTTTCTGACTGTAACACACCAGTGTCCTGGCACGGTAAATCTGATAAACCGCGAAAGTGTGCTTCCGCAAGATCAAAATTCTCGTTCAGAAGTAAGTGGGATATTGCGTAAGTACGTTTGGAAATAGGTGTGGTTTTCATGCTGCTTCAATATAACTGAAATTGACCATCATGTGATGATTTTTCAGAACCAAATGCGTGTGTTCCCAACCCCTGTCAAAACGGAGCAAGTTGTGTTAATATTCCAATCAATGAATACCACTGTGAATGCACTTCTGGTTATTATGGTGACAACTGCGAAATTAGTAAGTATCTCAGGTAGCATACGAAAAGCACATAGCAAGTAAATTTTGTATGATTAAAAGTTTACAACTTCTAAGAATGTGATCAAGCTGAAACGTACCATGGGTTTCGACAAGCGGTATGTAATAAAAACAAACGTTTCAGAAATGAAAATGTCAAAATGACCACTATATTGATCAGAGCGGGAAGATTGGGGAATTAATAGTTTTGCATGCTCTTTTGGTGTGAAGTTCAATTTCATTTATGCTCGCTTTTTGCACTCCTTTCTGAGCATCAAGAGTGGTCTGCGGGGCCCATTTCCGCTTGCTTGCGCCGTGGGTCGCGCGGCCAC
>JGI24158J21664_10005115_pt1 | contig 17060 bp, 14 predicted proteins | sample Ectturendosymbi3_FD_21664 | JGI IMG/M metagenome (IMG submission 21664)
GCCCAACACTGCCGCAAGTACTTTCTGCGATACAGCACATTAGCTCCCGAAAGACCTCAGGTTCGAACATTGGGGCGCCAAACTTGTTTCTTGCCCCGGGCGTCACCTGACCTCGGAACGCCCCTGCAAAAGTTGCCCTTTACTTGAGGCTGTCAGCTAACTTGCGTGCAGCACAGGATTATAACTTCATGTACTGCAAACTCGGTGAATGGGAAACAAAGAAAACGGAACCGGAATTAAGTTATAAAAGTTTGCTTTCCAAGCGTTCGTGCCATTGCAACAAGTTTGGAAGAAAATTGATGCCCCGGATGAACAACTTTGCTGCAAAACCTGATTGCGGCGGAGTCAACCACACAAAACAAAGCAAGCATTCAGAAGCAGATCCATGAGCTTTTGCGAATTTGCATGCGTTAAGAAAATCGGTCAGCTGATCAAATGAACTCGGTTTCGACGACGCAAGATTCCGATTAGTCAAAGGCGTGCAAACACGGATTAGACCAAGGCCACAACAGGTATCTCCAATTTCTGCTTTGTTTAAAACGCCTATTAACTGGCAAAAGAAGGATTCAACAACAACAGAACTATACACCAGGTGGCAAAGCTTTCGCTGATTACTGTTTTGTGTGGGACATTAAATTCAACTCATAAATTTATCTTAGATATCCGCCGATATTCGGAAATTCGTCCGAGACCGACTTAAAGCCGCAAGAGGCGTGCATAGACGCGAGCTTGTTTGGTTAAGAAATGATTAAAAAACGCGTTCAGAGAAAGCAGGTAGGAAGCACGCAAAGTGTTTGAAGAGTAACTGAAGCTTAAACAAGTAAAAGACGACGACTAAGATTGTGAATGGACTTGTCGTGGCTGCTACTTTCTTTGAGTCATTTTGTGCAAACTAATGTAGAATGAAAAAGCATTCACTGCTACCAATCTACAGATCTAAGCACGCATGCCAATCACAATTGAAGCAAAATTAAGAAAACCGGTTAATATTTCTTGATGAGTTCACACTGATTGAAGGGTATGGAGGATGAATTGTTGTGGATTGTTGTGAAAACTCACCGGTCAGTGTTGACTGCTTTATCAGCTCTGCTATCGTGCTAAAACGTCATAAAAACCAGTTGATTAGTACAAGAACCTGCAAGACCTACTCAGCACATTCTTTTAAAACATGCGGGTAGCAATTTGTTCTGAAATCCCAGGATTCCTCTATATAGAACGTTTATAATTTTGCGAACCACGAAAAAATAGTTACAGAGAAAACAAAACTGCATTTAATTTTGTGTTATGGGCGATAACAGTAAAATCGAGAAAAGATCATAGAAAAAAGTTGCTTCTGTGCACGCACACCAGGATTATATGTCGCAGATACAGTAATTGGTTTACAACAACAACTGCAACCACTTCGGTACGCTTTTTATTTAAGTTCTGCAGTCCAACAGCAAGCTATACGATACAATCCAATGGCTGCAGTCAAGTACTTAGGTCTACAACGACATCATTTTCCGCAAACACCACTTGCGCAAGCGCATCGGCCTACACAAACACCGCCTTTGGAAAAACACAGTTCACGGTAAAAGGCAAACGTAGCAATTCAAAACTCACCGCTTTCATCTCCTCGATTAGATTTCTTGCTTCTTCCAGATCTTTCGACTGTTTCTGCAACATCTAAAAGAGAAGCAACAGCGCTTAAGTGGTTGCTCACCGAGACAATGAGGGTATTTCATGTGAAGTAGCCTCCGCTCGCATGCTGTTTTAATCAAAATGCTACTTTTCGCTCTTCCAATCCGATCATCTCAACAACGCGCTGCGGCGGCATCCAAATTCAAATTTGCTTCTATCAGCCTCCAAATCGCTTGGCAACGTAATAACGTGCATTGCCCAACCAGTTCCCTCGCAATTAATCCGTTAAAACTGCCTGTGAGAAATGACCAACGAAAAGCAACGTCGTACTTCGCAATTTCTTCACAAAACTACATCATACAGGTTGATGACGCAATCACAGATAAATCAGACCGCATCACTTTGTGATTAAGGAAACGGACGAGTGTAAAGACTATTCACACTCATCATAGAGGCAATAAATTTCATGTAACGTCAATAAATTGTATTCCCAACGCGTTTTGAAACATTCAGAGATTGGTCGTTTATTAAATCCTGGATGGCAGGAGCTCCGGTAGAATACCGTAGGTCATGGAACCGAATGTAGGGGGGTCGTTGCTCGATTACGATCGCACAGAGATTCCGCAAAGTTGAGGGGTCAACTTAGTTGTTGCAGGAGCACAGGTCAGTTTCCCAACTGCGCGACCTGATGACTTGAAGAAGTTGCCAAGCCAATGCTAGGCGAAATAAAAGGTTGCCACCACTTTGTCCGTTAGTTACTCTCCAATAGCACTCTAAAATTCGATTGCCTCTTTCGATTACATTCAGATATACAACAAAATCTTCAATAGACTTGATTGTGAAATCAGAACAATGTAATGTTAAACAGTTTGGTTTAGACCAGTCGTTTATTACCTTTTCTTTACCATGCCTCCCTTTGGTAATTTTCCTTCGTCTCAAGCCTCCCTGACATTAAGTTGCAAAACCAAATGCAAATTGATTTACCACACTTTCCATGCTGTGGAGTGCGTGAGGGCTTGCGCCCCCTAGAAATTCACTGATGCCCACCTGGGGAGGCGTGACCCCCGGTTAAGAACCACTGGTGCAGACTAAGAGTAAGCAAGAGCGCTCACGCGAGCGACCACATTTTTTGACATAAGCGAAAACTGGAAAAGGCTGTCATGGAACATCTGCTGCTGTGGGAGTTCGATGCCGCCACCTACGCAACAGTTTTCTCCACGTGATCGATCATGAGACCAACGCTCATCACAACACAAGCAAGCGGCAGCCAACCTCTCGCTGCTCCTGCTGCTCTCTAGCGCGTTCCTCCAGCTGGTTTTGCAACCGCTCGACGTCGCTGCGGATCTCTTTCAGGTTGTCATCTTTGTCGGACGTTTTCTGCCGCGGCAAGGAAGCGTGTCTCGACGACGGTTCCTCATCCACATGACCGCTCTCCAGCTCTTCCTCACGGTCATGGTCGTCGTCTTCAGACTCAGATGAAGACTTCGAAGAGGTTGCCGATGACGAGGAGGAAGCGGCCGGGGTCAGGTTGAACGGTGATGTCGCCGAGTCCACGACGACGTGAACCCGTTTCGGTCGTTCTGTGATCTCTGAACAAAGGTATTTCAAATTAAAATGACGTCTGCTGGTTCTGTGAAAAGAAACACTGCTATCAGGATTATCTTTGAAGAGAACTTACGGCTCTCCGAACAACGAAAAACGCGCGAGATCAAGGCTCGAAAAATCTGCATAAAAATATCATTTACCACTTTTATTTTGGAAAACACGAAATACATCTTTGCTGACCTTGGTAACCTTTGCTTAGCGTTGAGGTACTTGCACGCGCCGTACTTTGAAAGCAAAACCACGACTAAGCAATGATGTGATCAGCATTTGTCTGAATCGCAACCCTTTGTTTGCAGCGACTACCAGCGCAATATTTAACCTTTCTCGCAGGTTAAGTTTGATGCTGCGCGGGTTTGCACAGAGCACTGCACAAGCAATGGTTGCTGACAGCAAATATATTACAGGAACTATGCGCAGGTCGTGTGGTGTTCAGCAGAGCATGAGATGTCTGGGTAAGCACGGATTTCTTCCGCACTTTGCAATGCGAGCATTGGATGAGACGAGACGTCCGTCACAACAAGGAAGTGACGACACGATGGGCGGGGCGAAATCTTTCAGCAACGCAAACAGACGCGATCGTTGGGATGGAAACACGTCACAAAGCAAGGAGTTGACGCACAAGGGAAACGTTCAAGTGAGAAACTGGCAATATCGAAAAATAAGAAATTCACACCTGGAGAAGTCTCTTTGATAAAATCCACGCTGGGTCTGCAACGAGAAGGACAAACACAACTGTCAAAACGTAGCTCACAGAAGAACACCGAGTTCAAACATTCGAGAACCTTTTTTTCTGCACGTTTTTTTCATACTGGATATTACCGCTGTGAGTGCAAAGGTCAAACCCTACGTAAACGAACATTTGATGGATTTCTTCTGGCAAGCACAGAGTCGAAAAACGTAAAAGTCATTTCACAAAATCTTTACGTTTTTGCAGGTAAACGGTTTTCGCTGCGATGCTTTCCAAACAGTTTGCAAGAAAACTTCATTATCAAAGCTAAAATACAGCATTTCTCTTCTTCGTGTAACCGTTGCTAATTAACATAAAATAAGAGTCACATTATAAACCCCATTTTCTCGTTCCCGTGGGTGAATATCATGTCAGAAACAGACAGATCACCCCTTCCAACACAAACAGTTCAAAATGACGATCGCTTACTCCGGGAGAGTCACGCCCCCGCAGCCCCGGATGTAGCGCACAGTGAACGTGTATCTCGATTCGCTGATCTTGAACATCTGCTTGCGGCGCAGTTGAACCTTTCGCTCGTTCCACATCAGGACAGTGAAGAACTTTTTGCGCGTCTGCGGCCAAGACGGAAAGTGATAGTGTACGGCTGAGGTCGACCATGGTAAAGTGTTGCGAAATCACTCAGCTTGGTTGACAAAAAAACAACGGCAGCAAACGAAACAACTGCCGAGATGAAAACTAGCTTTTCACAGGATTTTGGATCTGAAAGCGTACAGCAGCCTACGCCCGGTTAAACTCGTTTCCTGATGTACGAATTGATGGTGGGGTGATGCTTTTGAAAAACCTTGGATGCATCGTCCACAATGAGACTTAAAATTTGCGAACGCAGCTTGGCTGATCACGACGTCAAACATCTNCACACCATTACCTTCGTACTGCGTTGTGAAGCAAATCGCGAGTACAAGAGAGAACAGCTGCTCGGATGACTGTTTGACGCATCGCAACCGCTTGATTTAACAACGCGTTGACCCACGTGCACAAAAAGGTCGCATAAAACGAAATGCAGTTGAAAAAGTTATTCCAGGAGAAGCATTTCTGAACAAGCTGCATAACAGTGCATTTTTCGAACGCTCAGTCACGGTAGAGTTTTCGCTGACGGGGCATTCCCTAAACGAGAGACGCCTGCCTCACCAACCTGGGAGTAGGTGTCGGGAGCACCGATGATGATGCCAGGAACGTAGCAAGGAGAGTTGCTTTCGAAGTCGCTGTATGCAAGCACGTAGTCCAGCACCTGCAATAGACAGAAGCATTGTGCGTGACTCCTTGCCTGTATTTGTTTGCCGAAAGTCTAACGCAACCGTTTGTTTTTTTGCGATGAGACAAACGACAAAAGAATCCTTACACGGTAGAAGCAATGCAAGGCAAACGAACGTTAGACGGTGAGAATGACTGAAAGAGTGGCTTCGATTTTCCATTTTGGCGAAAAACGTACGAAATTCTTAATTATTCTTCACGTCAAGGGCAATCTCAAACGAAAAAGACTTGTATTCCACTATTTCTTAGGAATTATGAGTATGGAGCTGCGTTTGATGTACCTTGCAAGCAGCTACTTCATTTGCAAGATAAGGAAACTTCAGAAAGGACAGAAACTCAATGAAGTGAAAGACAGTCGCTTCACCTTCAATGGAGGGCAAGCGACGGCGCCCGTGCAAGGAATGACGAACCGGATGGGCACGCCCTCCTCGCCGCCGTGGTCGTATTGCACCAGGGTGTGTCTCGCGGTCAAGACCTTCGTCACGGCCCCCTTGTAGTAAAAACCGTCCATTTCGTCCCTGAAGTGACAATAACAACAAGCAGTCATTTTTCGATGTTGAAAACAGCTCTGAATAATTTTGCCGAGAGCTCCATTGAAAGATAATAAAATGAAAAACAGGTTTTCGCGAAGTCAAAAAAATGGAGATTGGTTTCACCAATAGCAGCTCAGTTAAACAGGGACAAGGAAGGTGCAGCCCCCCCACACTTTTTGCAGCACGCGTAACTTCGTGAAGTCGCCGCCAGCCCGCACTTTACGCAAACAAACCATGAAAAGAATTGGGGCCCGCCGTGGTGCGGCTTCTAGAACATTAGCTTGGAGATTTTTTTCGCTTGGCGGTCCCCTCGTCCCGCAATCGCAAGTTTTTGATCAAATAAACTGCAGATTGACAAGGTGGCAGGACATTTCAGTCGGTTTCACGTTAGCACGATCTTGCTGCATCACTGTCTGGTCAAAGTCGGCAGCACGTTTCGGTGACGCAACAACTCGGTAGGAAACCTCTGTCCTGCACGAAACGAAGCAGCCAGGCGAGTAGCAATTTAACCGCAGATGCACGATCGCTCCGAAACCGGAATGAACTTCAGCTGACCTCGCGAATTCATGCAACCTCATACGTCATCGGCTGCAGATTCGTGCGAGTGTCCAAGGAATTAGTACAGGTTGAGAAAAACGCGGTCAATGCGAAGCTAAGACAAGCTGAACGCTTTTTTTAGCATTTTTGCGATTCAACAAGTTCTAACTCAGGGGGCTCAAACACGCGGCCCAAGGGCCGCATGTGGCCCGCGAGGGCATTTTGTGCGGCCCGCGATGCTTTTTGGGAAGTTTCAAATAATTAACACTTTTGTTATTTAATTTATTCACCGGTTTTTAAAAGTGCTCGGCTAGCTAGCGAGTCAACAAGTTCTTTTTAAACGAAGAGAAGACTAGAGATGATTTCCCTGTAAGTAACGATACTTTTTGCAGGAAACAAAGATGCGAAAGCTGTTTCTAGCAAGGTTCAGGTACCGTCATTTTTGCGTCACATCACAAAGTGGCCCTAAGATGGTCACAATGCGGCCCTCGCGTTACCTTACAAGTCATCATTTGGCCCTCGGAGCAATCTGAGTGTGAGTCCCGTGTTAATAACTTGAACGATCGGAGGCAGGCGAGCGTCAGGCAAAATCCTAGAACGACGCAGCGTACATCACCCCGGCCCGCAACTCACCTGGCAATCACGCGCTGCCCGTTGTACAAGCCCGCTGTCCTGCGAAGCGCGGTCGCGCGTTTTGTCGACTGCTCGCGCGTCTTGACGCGTTCCCGCGGACGCGTTTTGGCGCGTCGCCGAAGTTTCTGGTGAACTTCCTTGACGAACTCGTCTTCGTCCTGCGAGAGGAGGAGGAGGAGGACAGTTAAACGAAAACCTTCGGGGCGATCCCGGCAAGTTGTTACTGATCGCGCGGTCGCACAAAACTTTCTAGCGATTGCGAAATATTTTAACCAGCAGGTGTTGAACCAAAACGGCCAATTAAATTAAATTCAGATCCAGTCCTCACGAAATCTTTATTCTGGCCGAGACAGCTTTTATCAGAAAGATGTATTTAGCGACGGTGAGTGAGTTGCACATATCCGCAGAAAGACGAAGAAAATAGAACACAATACTGAAAAAGCACTTAATTTGATAGCAAAACGCAAACAGTACAATCTGTGTATAGTTGGTTATTTCATTTATTCGAAGCAGGAACATCGACAAACCGTCAAGTTATCTGGTCAAGACACCCTATCAAATGCATGTTATAAGACCAATAGGTAAATAGTAATATAACAGAAATTCAGTCGTTCCAAAACAGAAAAAACTACTAGGAATAAAAGACAAGAAATGGAAGTGATATTTAATTAAATTCAACAGGAGACAACAAACACGAACTTTTGTTTTGCTCACTTAATACTGACAGAGAGAAAGTGTTGTAATTTTTTATGAAAAAGCAGGTACAGTCTTCACACAATGTTCTCGTTATCCCAGCGGGAAGCTCCCCTAAACGAAATTAATTTTAAGCAGCAGGTGAAACGTCGGTTAATAATAAAAACCGCCAGAAGGTCTAATTTATCTGCTTGAAATTGATTTTTTTCAGCATTGCTTGTAACTCGTTAAATAAAGTATCAGATCAGGTTCGCAACCCCCCACTGACTTTGTCCGCGTCGCGAATACTGCCATCTCGTGTACTGGACGAGTCCCTGGAGCTTCTGTCCAAGGAGGCGCTGTCAGTCGTTTCACTGTTCCCTGATTCTGGCTCACCGTCTTTCTTTCTACCCATCGCCACTTTCTTGGCGGTCCGTCTCAGGTCACGTGACTGCTGCATGTAGCGTTCGCCTGAAAAAAACAAGATGGCGACCGTTTTCGCATCAAGCGCGCAAAGAATCGGCCTCGAAATAAGGCGACGGTTAACCTCGGCCGCGCACTGGTGATGCCGCATTTTGCGGCCAGCAGCCTGAGGAGGTGGCAAACAAGTCAAAAATTTAACGCGGTGCTTCGATTCCGATCATCGCGAAACTGGTGCTGCTTTTCGGGTGACAAGATCAAGAAGTCTTTCAACTTCAACACAGGAAGTGACTTTCCATCGCCGGAAGTCGATGGAACCATTTCCGGTGACCTAATGGCCTTGTGCTTGATAAAAGCGAAGCAGGGAACGAACTTCCATACAAGCAGCAGCATCACGTTCTTGCTAAATTCATCTCCGCAGTGCACGTACCACCCTTTACTGCACCTCGTATCGTCAAAAGACACATAAGTAGCACGATTGGAAAGCTATTCTGATGCCCGGGTGATTTGTCGACAACAAGCCAGAGCAGCAGCGTTATGGTTTGGATTTGGGAAGAACGGGGACATTCGGACAAATAATCGTTTTGCGGATTCATAACTTTCCCTGAAATCGAGCGCTTCGTTCCAGAACGCAATCCAGGTTTTGATTTTCAGCAGCGATCAGCTGATGTCACGCATCGTCGCGTCAACGCAGGACGCCGCACGACGTCACGTGAACGTCACGCGTTTAGAAAAACACCAAAAGCGGGATTGCGCTCCAGCAGCAGTGCGAAAGCAATGGACGTGATCTCTTTTTAGCGTCACAAGTCACCTGACTAAACGTCACTTAAACTGTTGTGACAAAAAATCATTCAATCAAAGTTATCGCTGAAATTGCGCGATGATGACAATACTCGCCATTGCGAACAAACACACCGCGACGACTTAAACATTTTGTAAATATGAGCAAATGAACACCACCGGACCTTGAGTTATCTCGTCAACCAATAAGACCAACTCTTTGCGCGAAACAGGCCAATCCAATCTTTCCAAAGCTTCGTCCAGAGCTTTCTGGTTGTCTAAGTATGACACAGGCCCTTCTTCGTTGAACCTTGGGACAAAAAAATAATTTTCACTGTTTTTTGTTTGTTTATATGTATACCATCACATTTCAAATCTCATACTTCTGAGAAAGAGTGTCGAAAAGGTTTAAAAAAAGGTGAGCAACCTCGAATATATAAAAACTACGTCAACAAACGCCTCCCACTTGTCTCGCTCTTCCTGCGATAGCCTCCTCCAAACGCTGACGTCAAGCCTTTCTTTATACTCGGCGATCGCCATCTTCAGTCTGTTCTCGTAAGCGATCAGATCCACAGCGGCAGGATTGACCAATCGCACTTCGCGCTTGTGTCGCGGCGACACGTGAGCGATGGGGAGGACCTGCGAGCGACGAGGAGGAGGAGGATGAGCGATAGGAAAAACCCAGAAAATGTATAGTGTGTGAACAAACGTCTCTGACTCTTTAAAAAAATAGCCTGGAAAAGGCGACAAAACACATCTATTTTTAATTCAGCGAGGAACCGACATGTATCAACTAATTTCATGAACTACAAAACCGTTCGGCGAACAAACCGGGATTATGGCACATCGATGTTCTAATAACTATGCGCATCCATGATCACCCTATTTTGCACACCCATGTTCACCCCGTTTCGTGCACCCATGTTCACATGGTATTGCACACCCATCTTCACCCTGTATTGCGCACCCTTTCTTCACCCTGTATTGCGCACCCATATTTGGTCCGGTTTCCACACCCATGTTCACGCGGGTGTGCAAACCCATGTTCACCCCGTTTTACGCACCCATGTTCACCCTNTNTTGCACACCCATGTTCACCCCGTTTTACGCACCCATGTTCACCCCGTTTTGCACACCCATGTTCACCCCGTTTTACGCACCCATGTTCACCCCGTTTTACGCACCCATGTTCACCCCGTTTTGCACACCCATGTTCACGCCAATCCCGTTGAGGGATTTTCAGGTTGCATGCACGTTACGTGGATAAATGTTTCTTACAGCCGGATTTTTTTCAGTTTCTTGACGTTTTCAATATTTTCTATCATCTTTGAAAATTTTTTAATCTTGCAACTTTCCTAATTTTTTTCACTTTCCTAACGTCGATAGTCACGATTCCCAAAGACACACTGCTTGACGAAATACCTTCACGCTACATTTACTTGGTTCAAGGTATGACTAACAACTGAATCAAATGAAAGAAAATACGGTGAAAACTGCCGTCCAAATCTACATTTAACACAACACCTCACACGTGGCAATTTTTCAAAATAAATCGATAGCAAAAAAACGACGATATAAAATGCAAACGCAAGGAAGCCTACCAAAAACTCACATCGTTGAAGACTTTTGAAACTACGTGACTCTTCAGGACCGGCACATACTTGGGTGTAACCTTGACAACGGTTGGGGTCAGCACGTCCATGACGGTCAGCTTTCGGGCTGCAAGTCCGTGTTTTTTCAGCCAGACCGAATTGGGGATGTCAAGGGGGCTGTGCCAAGAATAAGTTGGTGAAATGCTACGCTACCAGTCTGTCACGTGAGAAACAAAATTTGAAAAGCTTCAGGTGCAACGGATTTTAACAACAAGTGCACAAAGCACTTCTTAATATATCACCACGACAACGCACCATGCTTTTTTCAAATCGATCGCATCGAAACGATCAGCTCATCTTCACAGCGCGAATTGATGGAGATACGTCGTCATACGGCTACGTTTTCAATGACCTAGTACGCTTTCCAGAAGACAGTTTAGTAACAACAAAACCTTCAGGCTTTTCAGTGCGCCGTATGGCGACCAAAGTACAGCTACTACTTGCAAGCACGCAAGCTTTAGCACGCAAACTGTATGCGTGAAAAGCACGCAAACTGTATGCGTCAAATATTGAGCTTTAGTTTCCAACCACTCGTGACGTGGGTACGAACGTGCCGGCGAGAAAATTACATATTTCAAAGCATTTTGGATTTTTCGGTGTCCCGTAAAAACACTTTTGTTGACAGTCCAGAATGCTGCATCAGCCCACCAAATTTTGAAATGTTTTAAATTGTATGTTGATTCAGATGCATGTGATCTTTGCGTAAATCACTGACACTCGTTTGTGGAAATACACTTTGAATGAAGAAAAAGCTTAAAGTTACTTTATTCGTTTCTTTTTCTTCTTGGGCTTTGTTTTGCTTTCCACGTTCGACCTCATGATATCTGTACAAGAAGTGCTAATGTATCGACTCACATTTATCAAAAGGCATGCATCGATCTTATTTAATATTTTAAAAATCAATAAAAAAATTAGCAAAAAGCCGTACAGAGTCACATTTTAACAAACACCGCTATAAAAGGCAAATGGCTCGTTTTCTTATTTCCTTTTAACTGATATTTCACTACGAAACGTATTTTCACGGCAGCATCGAAACTAACTACAGTATTTACCAGTCGGGCCACCACCCACAACACACAGGCTCAAACCTTGGTATGCTTCCACGGACTTGTCCAGTTGTTCCTGCATGAACGCCTGCGATTCTGGAAGCATCCAACCGTTCGTTTCAGCCGTGGTCACCGAAGCGAAACGCAGAAGGCTCGTTCGAGTGTGACCAGCCCGATTGACAGCTGAAGTGCGGAGTGCCGATCAATAAAACACTCAAGTGACGTCGCCAATAACAGAGTTGCTCGATTGTCAGCAACGGTAGTTTTTCATGAAAACAACGGTTGGTGCATTTCAAGCGATCGGACTGCGAGTGTAGGACTGCTTTCTCAAACTTCATTAATTCTTCAGGTGTCTCTAAACTTTTTTTGGTCACATAAGCTGATACACAACAGTTCGAGAGCCGGAGATCTTACGTAATGTGATTGTTTCGGAATATGTTACATTTTACCAAATCGACAAATTTTTCGTAAGTTTTTATTTTTCGATTACTGACAAAATGGCTTCGCGGGTCGGGTTTGGTGACCCTTGCTTCAGCAAGAGCCGGTTCTATCTTTCGCAATATTCAAAGAAATCGAACAAGGAGAGATTACCGGCATGGTAGGAAAGCTTGAGAAGCGATTCAGCGCGTAAAGAAACAAACGCTACTTCAGCGAACTAATCGAAGAAGCCTTCGCGCTTAGAACCGTTTCAAACGCCGTTACGACTATGATCGCGCATGCAAACTATCTTTATCACAATGTCGGGAGCTTGTCGTCACAGTTTCAAAGATCCGCTCTGTTGTCGTTGCCAAAAAGCGAACTCACCTTTGCTTTTCTGCTTCACGATGCGTTTCCTGCAGATGCTTCTGTCGTTCACGCCGGCGTTGCCGCGGTGGTTCTTATGCGCGATCGCCAATCGCGGGCTGGGGTGCTTGGGAGGAGCGGGGTGAAACCCCTGGCTGGTGTGGGGCCTTCGGGGTAGATCCGGACGGTCCCTGCAATCAAAGCCGACGCGAAAGACTCGCATAAGAAGGCGAGGGGCGAACATAAGAATGCATAACCTGCGGGTACAAGCAAGTTGGTGAACCACCAATTGAAGAATATGATGCTGAAGTTAACGATGAATCGTTTCATTCACAACGAAACCACACTTTCGTCCGTAACGGACAACACAACCTGGTGCTTGAATATTTTTTGAAAGTGTTGATAAACCAACAATTTCGAACATATTAATGACGCTGATTTACCAGCAGAGCAAGAAATCCCGTCGTTCCAACCACTCTTCACGCGGTTTTATATTATTTTTGCAAAATATATTAATTTTCTGAGGCGAATGGACGATCTCTAAATATATTGGTTCACGGTTGGAAGTCATCAACAAAAGCAAGTGATGATTTGAAGGTTTGCATTGTCCCGTCACAAAATAACTCACAATTATCATGTTTTTCGTAACTCCGTTCTTCAAAACAGATTCTGCCGATATGGACCTAGCGAGTTTTACGAGACGACTTCTTACTGCCCTTCACAGAGGATTGCAAACAAAAAATCTTAGAAAAAATATATTTTGCCGCCAGGGCCGCGAGTTCTGTGAGTCACTCACCCGTCGTCACTTCCGTCATCAGGTTCACTTCGGGTGCAATCGATGTCCGGTTTCCGGCTGATGTCGTCATTGGATTGTAACTTGACATTGCGGATTGACTGAAAAACAATGGTTCCCGCTCGAGCGTCGTACAATGTGAAAAACAAAAATTTGACCCTGCTTCAACATTATTTCGAGCAGACCGGAAGTTGTGAAAATAACCCAGGTCGATATATAATTACAAAAGCTTGGAATAACTTACGAATACACTGGGTGTGACATATAAATATTTATAATCACTTATAAATACGCTTTTTAATCGGATTAGACTTGGCGTTAGAAGATATGATAGATAATTAACAAGATAGTCGCAAATATTCATTTAACAATGATGTTGATCAACACTTCTTTGAACATGGATAAAAAGAGTTATTCGTGCTGGGAAAGCAGTGCATTATGTCTAGAAGTTGACGTTGTAAGTTGGTGTTTAAAGGGTAACACTTGGTTTCAAAAAGTGTTGATATCTGGGTTTGTATTGGTTATCAAAAGCAAAACGTCGTTTTAAATTGTTCTTCAAAATGCTTAACCTCATCAATTTCTTCCAGTCTTTTTAACCATAACTACGAAACGGAATGTCTGATCCCGTCAAACACGCCGGTGCTCCTGGCCCCCGGCACAAAATCAGCGCCCAGTTAGACCCATTACTCCAGTTTTTTGAAAATATGGAAGGTGACACAGATCGCCGGCACACGAAACTTTGGAAAATACATTTGTTCGCGTGCCTGTGGCGTTGCACTGTCAAATAATTCTGGGCATCATTTTTAATCGTAATTATCAATAATTCTTCATCTCCCACTCAGCGGCAAAAAGTCAGTTCTAGTTCGGTTACGCATGAATTGCCGAAGAAAAAGACAACGAAGCGTGACGCTTTGTCACCAATGAGCAGCTGCCGCGCACACGGTGCGCAGTACCTTGTTTTGCTTGTTGTGATACCAGTCAAGCATGACGCAGCGCGCGCGGAGCTTGGAAACTTTTTCGAGATCTTTCTTGCCTCGTTCCAGTTCTTTCTTCAGCAGCGAAACGTCTTCGCTCTGCAGAGTAACAAGTAGGAGTTTGAAACCCTGCTGCGAAATTTTGGGAAATCGAAGCAAAACATTAATTGGCCTCTCAATCGGAAGGTTGGGTGTTCGACCCACGGCCACTGCGTGAATCGCCGTGGCGCTCCTTGAGCAAGTTCACCTCAACCGCCCCGGCAAGATTCACCTCAACCGCCCCGGCAAGAAGTAAATTTCAGGCTTCGGCCTGACGCCGAAATCAAAATGATGAAATAAAAAGTATTAACTGAGACTGACAATTTTGTAGAAATCATTTGCCGATTGCTTATTTTTGCAAAAGACGTTTAGCAGCGAATGTGCGGACTTATCTGAACGTATAGAGTTGTTAAAACTTCTCTTAACCGTATGTTCAATCTCTTCAGTGTTTTATCACTGAGCTGTACTAGCTTGCGTCTGCCAAACATAGTTAAAAATTACGATGCGGTTCTCTTTCATATTAACTAAGTGCTGCGAATGATGTCCCGTTCTGAAGGCACCTCAGGCGTCAGACTGCAGTTAATCTTCACGAAACATATAACATATAGCCGGGACGTGTTCCGCCATATATTTCAAGGAGCAAAAATGAACGAAAACATCACAAAAGTTTTTTAGAAATGCAGCACCTCAAAAGGCGGTGGTGAACCCGGCAAGGGACATCCATCGCTTGAGAAGTTGTGGTAGCGCCCTCCAGTGTCCTCGGACAGCTGATAAAGAAACTTGTTCGCCTCGAGGTCGTTGCAGTTGAAGGCGATGGTGTGGACTGGGACAGGATGCTGCAGTTGGACCTGGGCCAGAACCGACTTCGGATTCTGCGTAAATGATGACGTCGCTATAATTGGATAGGATTAAGTGACGCTGTGACCTGATGAGAACGTGTGACGTGACAGCAGGATCACCAAAAGCATTGGATCCCAGGGGCGATTCCACTGACAGACAGCGCTAGATTTAAGTTCAGACGACGCAGAAGATGCCAGCCGTATGTGTTATGCTCACGAATTTTTGCAAATATACCCTGGATGTCGAATTTTAATGCTTTTTCCCGATCTCTCAGCTACTTAATAAAACGGGCAAACAGTTTTTCCGCAACCTTGTCAAAACTTTTATCGAATGACAACTTTAACCTTGACATATACAGCGACAGATTGAAAATGGCGCCCAAAAAGCACTGTCTCGCATCTCGCGTCGGACGCAACCAAAAAATAACAAATCTGGGAATTGCCGAATTTCTACCAACACCAGAATTCGCTAGAACAGGCCACGCTCCAGCAAGTTGTGTACAACATCGTGATAAGGTTTTTACAGTCAACGAGCATCGGATAGCGAACGGTTAAAAACATTTTGAGTACACATGAGTGCAAATTATGATGAAGCTGTGACGAATTGGCGCTGTGAACCATGTGATACAGTAAACATATTTTTACTTGAATGGCACCAACAGTGAATAGAGTTGGAAATGTCAATTCTTTGTGAAAACGGACGAACGCAACGATTCAGGATATTGCGCGTAATTACCGAAACATGACGGTGAACTATGCATTTTCGCGCGTCTTGTAGCTATTTGCATTCAAATCATGCAAATCACAGATATGAATGAAGGTGAACAAAATTTTGAAGTGCAGTGAACATCAGAATACACATGAGGTGTTCGCCAAAGCTTGAACGGACTCGGCTACAAAATCGCCCTGAAATTCTCAAAAATCCAGGTTCAGATTTCCAACATCTTTGTTTGTTTCCAAGCGCAGAACACCGAAAAAATGGGTATCTACTGGGGAGGTGACGGAAGACCTCAGGTACTCTTTTGTTTTCCTAATAAATCCCAGCCGCGCAGCTCGACGAAAATTGGCCTCTCACTCCTCTCGCGCCACAATGGCGGGTCCTCGGGTGACGCTGTTATGTCTTCCGCTGTCACCCGGATGCTGGTAAGTAAGCTTTGCAGCGATCGTGTGAACGGAATAAGCAACAGATTTGGAAATGCGGCCAAAAAGATTACGAATGGCGCTTAAAGAAGGTCCCATACTATCGAAGCCAGTGTATCCCAACCGGGGTGCCGCGGCACCCTAGGGTGCCTTGTACGATACTCAGGGGTGCCGCGAGCTAACATATTTTTTCAATATATCATTAAAAAATACATTTTCAAAATGCAATCAAACCTTCAAGCAAACTGCTGTGGGTTCACCAATGGGTGCCGCAAGCCTACAAAGGTTGGGAAAAAACTGATCTCAGCCAACACATCACAACCACCACCTGCTTCGTTACAAAATCGCCCTTCAAAAACAGCATCTGGTTGTGGCGGTGTTAACCCTTAAACTTTGAAAGGTTAGCGTTTGTAGCAGTTCGTGAACCTGTGGTAAAGTCAAATAAGGTTTGCACTGCTTCCATTTCGACCGAAATTCTAGCAATATAGATCTATGCTGTTCTTTTTGCTGCTCATGTTGTTATTTCGTAGCGTTTGCCACCAGGTTTCAAATCAAGCAGATAAATTAGATCTTCTGGCGATTTTTTGTTAAACGTCGGCTATTATATAATAAAAAATCGCCAGAAAATCTAATTTATCTGCTTAAAATAGATCTATTCCATCGCTTAATGTTGGTACTTCCCAACAAAATAAGGCAAAAAAATGTATAAGACAATGAATGCTGCGGAAGAAATCTAGTAATTTGATCTTTGCCGAGAAGCAGTTTGTTTTCGAAGCACGTGAAAGTGACCAAGCCATGATAAGCATGCAAATGCGTCTACAAGCGCACGTGCGACTGGTCTGTTTCAAAATGAACCATGCTTGACGTCACGAAAAGCACCAATAATGGACTTTCCCGCCACGCTACGTCATGCGCATACATACTCACGTGCAACAGCCTCCAGAACATTATCTGCGACTGTGATCAATCAGTTGGTTAGAAGCATAGCATCGCAT
>JGI24158J21664_10005118_pt1 | contig 17056 bp, 9 predicted proteins | sample Ectturendosymbi3_FD_21664 | JGI IMG/M metagenome (IMG submission 21664)
CTAGGGAGGCGCTTCTTTAGTCCAGTCGGTAAGGCATTGCGAATTTGGCTATAAAATAATTCTCTCCCTGGGAATCATGATAGTTCGATTCCCGGCTTGAATTGGAACAGGCGGGCAAAAGTTCCTCTTCACACGGAATGACTGGATCTAATGATTTCAGGCGGGTAGCAATTAAATGACCGAGAAGATTGGGGTGAAGAGGCACCGCGAAGAAAACTAATCAATGCACAACAGATAGTAATACAGATGAAAGGGTGAACCACCAGTGGGACGAATGAAATAGTGAGAAGACTATAAAACGAACAAAGAGCGAATTTAAAGAACCAAATTTCAAGTACCAACTTTTCTTTCTTCAAGTCTATGCTACCATGGTGGAGGAAAACAGAATGCACCAACAGCTATAGAAAATTTGTAGAGAGAAGGTTAGTCGAATAAATGTTCTTCGGGCAAAATCGTGGAATTTTGAGAAAAATATCATTTGCACCCTTGCACCCCCCTAAAATTGCCTGCTCCTATACCTATGACGCTATACATACTGTAAACTCTGCTGTATCCTAGTTTCAACGTTACTTGATGTGTATAACATGATTGCCACAAAATATTGCAACATAAATGAAAATTATATCCGAAGGAAATTTGTCGAAAGCAGCTAAAAGCTTGGGCAAGTTTTAATTGAAAATATCGTTTGGACAATTTCTTATGTCGCAAGTTCTTAGAGGGAGCAGTGGCTATAGCGCTGCAGTGGGAGAAAAAAGCGACCATCAATTTTGGGCTTGATTACTGAAAACTTAATGTGGGTACTTTCATCCTCCCGGGCCCCAATACTTACTGGGTACGGGTGCGATGTACCTCTTGCAACCCCCACTAGTAAGCCCTCTTGCAACCCCACTCGTAAGCCCTGGCCGTTGTCCGACATCATCCTGTAAGTGACTCTGATGGGAGACAAACAACACCGTATGTACGTCGCGAAATTATGACGCATGAAAGTAAAACTAAATAAAACTTAAAACGTAGCAAATTTTTTGACCACGGAATTTTGCTGCAAGAGCTTTCACAAGGTTAACATAACTTATAGAAAATTTAGTAGCGGCTTGCGCCACTACATGCGCAGAGGCGGTCAAAGGCATAACATCCCCGACGGTGTGAAAACCATCGGAAGCTTCCTTTGGCCGAACAGCTAGGGGCGAAGCAAACCGATCCAAAATTTTGACTTGGAAAAGAAGATTTGGAAATAATGAAAGGGAAAGATAAGTAGGAAGGACAAATAAGAAAATTAAAGGACTGTCCTCTGTGATAAAGGACGGTTGGCAACCTTACATGAGAGCTTTGTCCAATGCGCGACAAGCTTTATGCAGCTTGCCATGCATTTCGCGAACGAGATCAAGGTTTTCGGCAAGTTCCTTCGCCAACTGATGTTCTTGTTGCGCCACCAAACGGATGCAAAAACACAAACTGACGACAGCTAGCGCGAGTACTTTGCGAATCGTCTGCCAAGTAGATTGCAGCTTTTTCTTAAAAGCCAAATTAACACGACTTAACTCCGAAACACGAACTCAAGTTGGCCTGAGAGTGAGTAAAGCCGGAAATTTTCAGTTTTGACGTCCATTAATTAAAGTTATTTTAAGAAGCAACCGCTTTCGATGGGAAAAACATTGAAAACAGCCTGCATGAAAAACAGATTTATTGTAGGCATTGTGTAAAAGACACGTATAGTGAAGGCAATTCGGGTTATCGCGCCCACAACATCGTTGATTAAGAGTTTTTGCACAGCGTCAATGTTGAACTCTGACAAACAAATTTTCATGGTTTCCATCTGCATTGTGTTGACATCCATCTGCACTGCGTTGACATCTTTTAGAACAGAGGTTCCCAAACTCTCTGGCCATGTACCCATCAGCATTTCGTTAGATGAGCATGTACCTCTAAAATTTTTATGGCAAAAAGGCTGAGGAAAATAACAAAAATGTGTTTACCTATAAGGATATAATGATTTTTGAAAATAATATTGGTGTTCAACTAGTGTTCTTTTTTGCTCCCAAAATTATGAACAACCTGTTCCATCGCATGATTTTCTGAAGGGTGTACATGTACAATTTTTTGACCAAGTGAAATACCTTGGTGTGTTGCTACATGCCTCACTGAATAGTGATGATATTCAGAGACAAGTGAAATCGCTATACTGTGCAGCAAACAAGCTCTGAGGCATTTTCAATCAGTGCTCTCCTGCAGTAAAAACACTTTATTTCGTACCTATTGCATGCCAATGTATGCTTGCCGATTGTGAAGCAAGTACACACAGACTAGTATGAAGCGCTAACGCGCTATATACAATAATGCCTACGGAATTATGCATTACATACAAAAAATGTAAGTGTTCGCCCACACCAAGTTAGCCATCGTGCCACGACTTTTGATGTTCATTGAGAAATGATCTATACTGCTTCTTGCAAAGCCGAGCATCTTCGCAGAACCGTCGCCGGAAAGTTTTCAATAGAGGCACTCTGCGTTTCTATGGAGGGCTTTGGATTATGCGGGGAGGCTTTTGACATTCTAAAAATTAACAAAAACTCAACTGATTTATAATGTTTCATGTTTCAATTTGGGGGAGCTAAGCCCCAAAAAGCCTCCCCGTGGCGACGGGACTGCATCTTCATCTAATTTGTTTATCCGATCTGTTCAAACGTCTGATGCTTTTTACAAATCTTCGTTTTTCCTCAATTAACCCTCCTGTATGACAGTGACCAACGGATATAGTTTTTAATGTGTTGTACCAGTGTACGCGTCTCATCAGTATTGTTTTTGCATAACAACGAAAACCTTCCGTGTACTTCGTGGCGCCCTAGGATTTCTTTATTTACTTGTTCCAATATTCAGACAATGCGTGCAAACCAAGGATAAAAACAGCAAGACATCCAACTGGTAAAGCGTTAATCGCCAAATCCTGCTTTAACATTCGGGAAAATTAATTGGCTGTCGATCTCATGATAAATGCGTAGCAAAGCATTTGAAACAGTCCCGTCGCCACGGGGGGGCTTAGTCCCCCAAACACTGGTCCAAGCCGCCCCAAATTGAATTATGAAGCATATAAATCGGTGAAGTTTTTATCAAATTTCAAAATGTCAAGCCCCCCTGAACAAACGTAATGCCCCCCTATTGAAAACTTTCTGGCGATGGTTCTGATTTGAAACTTTTATCGGAACCGTTTGCATGCCTCTGTGCGCCAGTGTGCACCCTCATCGGACTTATCTTGTACTTTTTTCTTTTTCTCTGTTAGCTGTTTACCTCAAACTTTTGATTTTAGAATGCCTTCATTTCTCTCACACTACTGGATCCCTGTATTATGATGGGTGAATAACGCTACAATTGGGGCGCTGATAAAGTGTTTTGCTCCTATCAGTGTTGGTCGTGTGCAAATACCTATTCTATAATGAGCTATGGCTAACCATTTTTGTGCTCTTGTGTTGTATGATTGCGCCTGTGTTATGGACCACGAGTCTGTAATAAATGAATTATTATTATTATTTTAATATTCACTGATATATGTATAAACAATTCGAAATGAATAATATATAAACATATTTTTCCCTTCTATTGCTAACCTTAAATGTACCCCTTCAAATAGGCAAATGTACCCCTAGGGGTGCATGTACCCCAGTTTGGGAACCCCTGTCTTAGAACATGCTTTAGCAGCTGGGAAGGCGTGCTATTTCTTGCTTTGCTTGCTTTTTGTCTTATTTACGTATTGATGTCGCTCAATGTTGTCGAGTTTTGTATAGTTTTAACGCAGTCATGTTATGTAACGGAAAGTTTGGGATGTTTTTACTTCCGCTACTTCGGCTTCTTTATAGCCCTGACAAGTCGTGACAATCCATTTGCCCACCGCGTGGCTGTGTCAATGAATGTTATTGCAAGCACGTTATACCACTTACGCATCATGTAACCTACTGGAACGTTATTTTTGTTTCTTACGTCACTACATACTGGGTTGTTTGTTTTGCTTGGTTGCTCCCAGGGTTGCGGAGTCGGAGCCGGAGTTGGAGTCGTAAGGAGTCGGAGGTTTTTGGGTGGAGTCGGATTCCTAACAACGCTGGGAGTCGGAGTCGGACTTTTTTGGTTTGCTCCGACGCTGGTGTCAAATTGGATCATTTAATCACACTCTTAAATGGGGAATTCCTGTTGAAATGGCACAGTTTCTTTTGAAACTTTTGTTGAAAGAGAGATTTCATGCTGTGCACCACGATTTCCACTGATTTTAAAGCCACATTTCATTCCCTTTATGTTAAGGAGTCGGAAATTTTGGAAAGGCGGAGTCGGAGTCGGAAATTTTGGAAAGGTCGGAGCTGGAGTCGGATTCGGATATTTTACCTCCGACTCCGCAACCCTGGTTGCTCCTACTGTAGCTTTTGCCTTTCTTACATCAAGTGGTCAGCTGGGGTTACAATTTTTTTAGATTTTCTTAATTGGTTGCTTCACTGTGTGTGGTTTATATTGAATTCTATTTTATACTTCATGCAATTCGCAGAGCTGATGATGCTTACTTAGTAGGCCAAATATATGTTCTATAAAATCTAATTGGTGTCTGACTCTTTGCTGAGATAGGATTCCTTTCGATGGACAACTGTATATACTATTTAAATAAAAAATTATTTGTTTTTTTGCTCCGAATGAGTAGAATCATTATGAGACATAAGTAAAACTGTGTCATTATCAAAATTATTACAAAACAGTTTGGAAGATAAGGGAGATCATTTTAAGAGTAGAACCTGGCGGCACACCAAAAGTAATTGAAATTTTGTCAGACCGAACTCCACTTGCATAGACGAATTGATATCTGTTCTGTAAGCATGATGTAAAAGGATCTAAATTATGTAAGTATGATGAAGAAAGATCTAAAGCGAGACCACGAATACCATAACGCTTGAATTTCTCTAGTAATAGTTTATGATTTACAGTATCAAATGCTTTTATTAAATNAAGAAAAACTGCCACAAGTGCGTTGCNCAGAGTACTTTCGATATACTGCAATACACAGTTAGGAAGTTGGTTTAGAAAAGAGTAGCGGTTTATGGGAGGGTAGCTTATTTGTTACGACATACGGTAGCATAGAGTAATGCGGTAGTAAACACTGCTAGCTTAGAACACATTCTTAACCAGGACGCCGAAAAAACCCTAAACATATCCAATCGAACACGCTATCCAGTTTTTACCTTGTTGTGTGAGTGGTTTGCGTGCCTCAAGGACAAAACTACATATTTGTTGGGATGCAATTGAAGGATGTTGCTATTCCGTTAATATTCTCCAAACCAATGGACTCGCAGCGACACTGCCATGTTTTGTAAAGGAATAGATGTCGCATTATTAACCAGCCGAGATTTTCAGTTTGCTCTTACCGTCTGCAATAAAGAAAAATATCTTCTATGACACAGAGATCTTGTGTGGTTACTTTCTAGGATGAGGTCTGTCTGGTTCTAGGATGAGGTCTGTCTGGTTCGCGAAAAAAGTGAGATTTTAAAATTCACATTGCGATTTTTTCATTCATGTAAGCTGAATTTTGAAAATGCAAACAAACTTTTCCATAAAACTGAATTTCACGTACCTGTCAAAAGAGCTTAAATTATGTGTTCAAGGCTTGTTGTTAAGACAAAAAGAAGTTTTTTACGGGTTTACACGCTTGTTTTCCTTACTACAACGTAGATTCCGTATCTGGCGACAAAACATATGAGATCTGTTGGAAATTTTTCGCAGTCCCTCAATATATACTAAAAACATGAGTCTGGTGTCCTACAAACGACGTTGAAACCGGCTCCAACTTGTCTAGCGGTGCGGTTTAAACGTATAATTTATTTGCATTTTCCAATATTTGCACGAATTTACTGTCAGCTCAATTGTTGTGGCTCCTGTGACTTCGCCGCTCTTTACGTGATCAGCAGATCAGATACTCCATCCTCACACTGATGTTGTTGTGCCACGTGAGTGCCACGAGACGCACGTAACGAGCTGTGATTGGTCGAGGAAACATGTTGATCTTGTACGTGTGCTGATCGAAGTTACCTTGAAATACCTGGAACCAACAGCAGAGCAAAATGTTACACTAGATTTTCATGAACTGAAGACTGCCTCGTCTTTAAGAAATTAGGTTGGAATAGTCATCGTAGTGGGAGTCATGTCAGGAGTTGCAAGTGATAAAAAACTGAAACAACGACTTCATTCCATCACGGCACCTTCACGTTTGTTATACCGCTTAGGTGCTTCCTAGTCCGTAGGTATCATCCCAATAGTAGGTTGCCAGTCAGATGTTGTGTCCCCCTTTGAATATGGCGCATCTGCTAGAAACATTTGCAAAAAGTAGAATTGTATTAGAATTCCATTTGAATAAGATTTTGGGACTGAGGATGCGTAGTGTTATATGAACTCAGTTTCTTAAAATAAGTTGCTCAATAGATTTGCTTGTTTGCCACCTTTGTTGAGACTATGTTACCGCATTTATGCGATTGTAAGTCGCACGAAATGGTGTCAAAAATTAATGTAAGCCGTGCTTGAATATAGGTTACCTATACCTCTGAGATACCTCAATAGGCGTACTAGCACGTTTTGCGCTTTTGGCAACCCTCTTAATGGTGTTTACACCACTACAGTTGTCTTAAGTTCATCATAATTCCTCCTGTGATGAGGGTGCACATGATGCTGTGGAGAATAGAATACGAAAAGAGAGTTTGGTCGACAAAACGTAGTCACGGAAAGTCTGAGCCTCATCTATATCTTTCGATAAGGTAAAGAAGAAAAAAATGTAAGCCACCCTTGATTATAAGTCGCACGAAATGAAAAAAAAACTTCATAAGCCGCGGCTTACAATCGAATAAATACGGTACTTGATTGCAAACATGTGCAACTTTAAATCATCGCAAAAAGATGAAAGCAGAGCCCATTCGGCCGATTCCTTGAAAGCTTGAAGCAAACCTAAACCTTGTCTTAACTTTTCTTTTTCCTTGTTTTTTCACGATCCACAAGTAAACTACGCATGACTTTAGTAAATATACAATCACTTGCAACAAGTGGCACACAGCATTTGAAGTTACTTTCGGTGTCACCAAATTTCACCTAAAAACTGCATGCTTAACTGGGTTAAAAGTGTAGAATATAGGAATGGCAAAATCCTAATTTTAACGATAGTTATCTTATTTGCTTACTTTTCTCACTCGCTTTGCCTCTCGGAGATATATTCTATAGAAGCACTCAAAACACCTCATGGTTTTCAGCAACGTCTAACTGGGCCGTTTTTTATTGCCCTTGACTGTAGCCAACGGGGCCAGCTTCACTAACGCTTTTTGAGGGCATTTTAGTTAATGGGCCGAACCAATGCGAGATCTCATTATTGGGAGAAGTAGCTCGACATTTAGGCTTCCACGAATTTCATAGCTGCGCACTTTGTCGCGAAGTATCACGCCGTGATCTCCGCGAAAATCGTATCTATGCCACTTGTACCTGAGATATCACTTTTTCAACGATCACCCACTATCCATGGTCATAGGTGTAAATCAGAAATGTGACTGGTTTAACGACAGACATGTTGATTTAACAACTGACAAGCCTGCAGTGTTTAAAAACTCCAATTTTGTGACCATGGAACGTTGAAACTCACGCAGAGCTGCGTTTGCTTAACCAAGTCTTGCAACTAACTCGACTTTCTGCATTTTACGTCACTCATATATGCCACCGTGGGAAAGGAAAAGAAGGTGAATGTTCAGTTTGAAGTGACTCATGGTCAAAAAGTTGTGGAATGAGATCATCAACAGACTTTAGTGTTTGGTCTACCGACTTAAAAAACGTAAAGATTTGTGTAGAATTAATTGTTTTCGTGTGTATTTGTTCATCCTGTCTTTCTTTAAATATCTCCAAGGCTGATATCTTGATGAGACCCCATGACGTACTGGTTTGCAAACGCTGGTTAAATATCTAAACCTATGTGCATTCAGTTTTTCATTTTTTTCAGATTGTAGTTTTACAACCAGATTGTAGTTTTACAAATATTTTGTAGTTTTTTTTACAACCAGATTGTAGTTTTACAAAGTTTTACAAATTATTTATTCTAAGCGTGAGAGAGTTTCAGATTGATTCAGCAATCGACTTTTCAATCTTGGTTTGAGAAAATAGCTCAAAATTCACATTTTACTTTACGCTTGTTTGTCTCTTCGCTTTGACACCAAAATGCAAACGAGCACAGGAGGGCGCACTTTGAGTTAGATCTGGATTTGAAGTGCGTCGATGCACTTGTTTTTTGCTTTCGAAATTTTTTATATTTGCAGCGCGCCACAAAGTACAGTAAAGGTTTTACTGATTCAACTCTTTCTTTTTCAAACGGTTTCTTCTTTTTCGGTTGGACCTGTGGGCTGTGGCATAGCCAAGCAGAAAAGATATTCTACTTACAAGAAGCAGATCGAGTTTATATGAGCAAAACTGCCGTACTTCGAGTTTATATCGAGTTTATATGAGCAAAACGATCAATTTATATCGCGTTTATATGATTATATCGAGTTTATATGATTATACCGAGTTTGTATGATTATATCGAGTTTATATGATTATATCGAGTTTATATGATTATATCGAGTTCATATGATTATATCGAGTTTATATGATTATATCGAGTATATATGATTATATCGAGTTTATATGATTATATCGAGTTTATATGAGCAAAACTGCCGTACTTGGTCAGTGCCACGGGCGTTTTCCATGTTGTGAAATCTCGTTCCGTTATCGCTGAATGCTATTCTGAAACTGGTGACCCATTCCCCGTGTATAGGTGCGGCGACTTGACCTCTGCCTTGGGTTACGACTCCAGTGAGATGTCGCGGTCTGCTGAAGTCCACTTGGATCCACTCCCCTGCCACCCCTGGAAGTAAATTGGACGTAATGATGTGACCGTTAACATGTACTGCAGAGCGGCAAAACAGTTATTGCAGAGTTACGGCCTCGATAGTTGATGTCATTCTTTCAACTATGCTTCGACAGTTTTGATTTCTGGAACTTGCATTCTACGTCGCGTCACTAAATGCTGACAGCGCGTATGTAACTACGGTAGACTACAGTTGGTTTTCAGTAGGTTCAGATGAACAATTATACTTACTGTTGCCAGATATCCAAGCTCCTGCCGAATTGGTGTATTCAGCCCTAAGGTCGAGTCTAACGAAACGAGGTCGATGTCTAGCATCGTTGTTGTTCCAGACAGACGATGCTGTGATGGCTGTGTCTGGAATGTCACCATTTTTCAGCCCAGCAAAGCAATGCGCATCTGCGAAAACAACCAAGCTGTTTTCAAACATTGTTTGTATGACCACTTAGACGATACGGTCGCTTGGCTAAAAGAATTGAAAAATATTTGGGCAAGTAGATCTTTATTTTTGCGCTTGTTTATGTTTACTGATCAAGATGCAAAGTAAAGGAGATGTAGATATCATTCAAGAATTTGAAACGATTTAAGTAGATTCACAAATGTACATTGAGACCGCGCTGTGCGTTGGACCTTGTCGTCATGACAATTCGGCTCTACGTTTTAGATCCCTTGAACAAAAATATCAGCGACATTTTATAAAAAACTGCCTGAATTCCACCATTAACACTACGTTGCGACGCTCGAACACTCCTGTTTTTGGCTGCTTTGAACAAAGCATCTTTAGCTCAGAAACGTCTAAGTACAGTTACGGCGAAATGTTTTTTCATGGTCAGGGTTTCTGCACAATATGCTGCACATTAAATCGCTGATTTGGTGTAGAAAACAGTATTTCTTAGCATTCCATATTGTGGTAAGGCCAAAGCCAAAAACGCGTTGCTGTAGTTGATGTTTGAAGCTGCGGCGTGCCACAAGGATTGTACCGGGAGTGCAATGAATATCGAGCTTTGTCTGCGAGGCTTTCTACGGCCAGGCGCGCAACTAGGGTGACAATGCGGGCATTTGTGCCCCCCGAAAATTTAAAAGCATTGTATGGCAATTTTGATATTTGCAGAAACTTACAAAGAATAAAGATGAAATTTTATATCCTAATCATTTACAAGAAAAGTCTTATTTGAATTTTTCTTTGTCCTACTGTCTGCATTCCTTTCAAGAGTGTTTCAGTTGGCAGACGAAGTCTCGTATCTACGATTGAAACACTAGCATCAGTAATTAAATATATCCTAACATTCATACCAGTCTCTTGTATCTGACAACTTCACCACTCGCAATGTCGTCTGCAGAAATTCTCACAGCAAATATATTCAACTGAAATTTGAAAAATCTAGACAATGGATTTGATGAATTTGTTAAAACAAGACAAAAAGTTAGGCAGATTTACTAGTAGCCTATGCACCTGCCACACTAAAGCTATGACTGTACTAGTTGAGTGCCGTACCAGGGGTTTGTTAGGCTGCTAATTTTTACTTTTTCCTGATCGTTCGTTCTGCAACTGAAGAGTTTTCATTTTCGGAAACGTTGCGAAGAGAACTTTATCTGCGGCCGTTGGCGAAAAAACTGTACCACAGCTGAATAAGCACGAACGACGTTATCGAATGAAATTTCATGAAAATTCCCCCGCCCCGAAATGAAAAGCTGATTGCGCCCCTGTGTCGTGGTATCCGGTGGTTGAGGGGAAGATTTAAACTCTGACCCTTTCTACGGCTATGTTCAATCATCGTCAAATAACAAAACTCACCCAGATCGACGTGGGCGTGTTGCTCGTTGAGTCTTGTCACTTGCTCTGTCAAAGAAATCATGACTAATTAAAACAAACAAGACTTGCGATTTTAAACACATTGAACCACAATGCGCAATCCTCCTCAGCGCCTTCAATCACAATCACAGCTTGAGATTATTAAGTGTTTATGTATTACTTGTTTTACTGTATGTTTTGTGATCGAAAATAGAGATATTTCTAGACTTTTCGGAATTTTCAATGGAGGAATTTTTTAGAAACATATCGATACATATTCTAGAATCTAGACCAGTGTTTCTCAAACTTTTTTATTCCAATGCCCCCTATTCACTCTCGACACGTCGTTTTCGCCTCCCAAGACTGATAAAGCACATAAGGTAGAAAATAAAAAAAATATTTTAAGAAAGTATTAAGTAGCTGAATCAAGCCATTAAATAGCTGAACAAATCGGTTGTATTACGACGCTAATATTGCGTTCAGAATTCTTGTGAAAATAATCCACACTGTAGCCGGGCACATAGACAATCCAGAGTACAAAATTTAACGGATAAATTGCTTTTAGCAACAACCTCCAACGATTATCATAGTAAATTAAAATTTGCAAGAAACTAACAAGTCATAATAGTACGCTAACGAAGTTAACTCAATGATCGATTATTGGTTGATCATTTTCGCAACCTTTGTGTTTGTTTTGGCCCCTTAGTTTTTTTCGCCACCCTGCCCTTCAAAATCGCCCCCAAAGGGGCGATTCCGNCCACTTTGAGAACCACTTATCTAGACGAAATGAAGGCATGCCACCCACCAATAATTTTCAACTCAGTATACTNTTTTTTACCTTGGACAGTTTGNAGCTGAGATCGTAAACTCTTAAATTCTTCCGTCGCACACACGCATGACCCCGACTCCCCCTTAACACCCTGTGGACCAGCTGGGCCTCGTTTTCCTGGGCGTCCGGGCTCTCCTTGTCCTTTCTGTTTTTCGACTACCCGTGGTATAGGATAGCATATCTCAGTTGAGCAACGAACTTCTTCAATTAAAACTACACAGGCTGTGGTCAGAGCGAAGGCTATGAATTCTTTCATTACGATTAAGATGGTAACGATGATGGAAATTGATCTGCATCAAAACGAATTTGCTCTCATGATTTATTTAATCGACGTAAACACTTCTGTTAGGGCAAAAGCGCTGCGTCGGCAGGAGCGTTGACCTCCGCTTTGCTCGTCAAACAGGACATCAAAATCGAAAATTTCCGGCTTCACTCCTTCCCAGGCCAACTTGCGTTCGTGTTTTGGAGTCAAATCGGGCAAATTTGGCCTTTAAAAAGTTGAAATCTAGTTGCAAGAAGATTTTCAAAGCACTCATGCCAGTGGTCGTTAGCTTGTTTTACATCCGTTAGATGGCGCAGCAAGAGTCATTTAAGCTGCAGCCCTCCACAGGGTGGAGTTACTGATAGTGAAAAGGGAGCAGTTGGTTAATGACAGAAAGTCTTTTCTCTGAGGTTTTATACGTACAACCCAATTTTACGATTGATGGACGTAAGTTGCGATGCAGGCAAATTTAATAGAAGCCGTCAGAAGAAATTGGTTTAACTTTGCCAATAAAATGCTGGTGGTTTTCACGTATATTGTAAATATTGGTGGAAAAATGGGTCACGACAGTTGTGGACCAGCGCTGTGTTGAAATGTATGTCATACATTATACACAGGGTGAGAACGACGTTCACAATCGCTCGTACAAGAAATGGATTTCCAGTCGACTTGAAGTTAGTTTCTGACCAATTTTTGTATTTCCGTTTTGTGGACCCGAGTCAAGCAAATTATGGGGAAGATTATTTCACGGTTTTGCACGAATGCTGATCGAGTGCCTGGCGCGAACTGGCTTTCCTACGCATTCTATTTGTTCTCGATTCTCAAGTACCATGCTCTCCTGTGTTTCTCTGAGCACTTTCAAAAGTCTTGAAGTTTGGGGCCTTAAAGACTAATTCGTTAACTGTAATTCCTAATTGAGAACCAGACTCCAGACGGAAAACAAAAAGATAGTTGGTCATATTATCACCAATATATTTACAAACTTTGTACAACAGGTTGAAAGTCCAATTCACACTGGCCGCCTCTAAGGACGCATAATTCTCACGTAGTCTCACAAGGAAATCTATGCGTATTTATTACGAAGCCGATTGTGTGCTATGTGCAATGTGTCACGTACGCCATTTCAGACTCAATACCAAAAAAGGTCGAAACAATGCAGTTTTTCCGAGAAGCGGGAGTGCAGTACATTCTTGTTCCTTGAAAGGGAGTTGCAGAAACAATAAAATGGCTTAAAATGCTTCGAGCAGTTGTAAACTATTTAAACCGGAGTCTTTGTACACGTAGCAACGCGAAATGCACAAAGCTTACAACATAAAATTGCTTCACAACGACAAGGTTTTTTTTAAGGTGTTTTATGGACACGATTCGGATCCCTAGAATTGAAAATCTGGTCCGTAGAACCAGAAAAAATTATCATCGCGGGGCAGTCTAGTAAGGTATAAGAAAATTTTTATTGAGCGTACTTGGAGACCGTCCATATCGTTATTTTCTGTTTTGCATAATTGACCCTTTCCAGCCAAATCTACACTGAAGAGTTGCCAGGAGTAGCCGCGCACGATTCTTTGTTTGTTTTGCTNGGTTGGGTAATTCTGCGTTCGTGCACGGCTCGGCACGGCAACTCCTGGGCGCAATAAAACAAACAAAGAATCGTGCGCNGCTACTCCTGGCAACTCCTCAGTGGAGGTTGGCCTTAACGCTTTTCCATTTTCCCCAACTCGTAAGAATGGGAGAGGGGGCCTTACAAGTGGATCAGCCTCGGGCCTCGCATCAGCTAAATCCGGCTCTGTCCACAGCACATGTACTTGTGCTTTGTTGAGTTTTCAGCTTTCTTGCGAGTTGGAAAAAACACGTATTTTAAATTGTTTCAGTCGACTTCGAACGACACGAGTGTTCGATTTCGTTCCTGTGATGGATTCGACAACAATTTTACGTCCACCCCCGAAAGGCCTCTGTACAGCTGGGATTCAAGGTGATTAGTTGGCAAAACAACTCGAAGAACATGTTGTTACAACGAAAAACAATCATCGAGACTGATTTAAATTGATTTGAAAAAAACTTTTTTGAATAGCAAATCGGCCAATCATAACGTTTACAAGGAAACCCCAACCTAATTGTTTCAGGCAGATACGTGCAAAAACAACATTGTTGTGGTTGAGAGGTTTTTGATCTAAGACTTGCCTGAGGATTTTTGAGCTATAGGATTTGATAAGCAAACTGTGTTAAGTTTAAACCTGCTTTGGTGCTCTGTCTGACAAGAAGCAACATCAGCCAAGTATTTGTGCAATGAATGACGGACACGAATGTTTTGCTCAATGTGTGCGATGAATGTTTTGCTCAAAAGAATTCTAGATTATTGCATAACGACCTGGTGTCCGTCATCGTTTCCAAAATATGGGACAAAGAACATTAACACCAGAAAGATAAGTGTCATCACCATGCGCGTCCGCAGAAATTGTTTCAGGGGGGGGCAACGTCGACGTTTTGCTCACCTTTTTCAGTTTGCTGACAATGCAATGCTAATGGACATTCACAAAACCGTTTTCCCTTTATCAGGGCCACAACCAGCTGATATTTTCGGTGGTGGGGGTAAAATGATAGTAACATCATGATGTACCTAACAGCTAAACATTGGTTTTTAAAATTTCGGGTGGTCAGTTCCCCGATTGCGGCCCTGCTCTTTCTACACCACGAAGAAAATGCCCCATGTTGTAAAAGAGTCACAAAATGCGCTTCGTTGGCAGCAGTGCTTTTTCTTCACTCATGCTTCTTTTCACACGGTATGAAACTACGTGGCTTACCGCTATCAGCAGAAACTGTCTCGCGGCATTACCTGCCACAAATGTCTGCGTTCAACAGTCACATGCGGCAAAACGCCTACTACCCAGGGTTGTCGATCTGTCTTCACCAAAAAGCCAGACCTACTCATAAAAAAGTCAAATAGCAAAACAAGTTGGATGCTGTTTTACAACAACAGAGTCATCGATGTAATACAATTCCAAATCTTCAAAAGCATTTTCTTCTCCCGTGATTATATTGTCATACATTTGTTTCTTCGAGCATTTTTAGAGTAACACTCAAATCTTTGCAACCTTTTTGTCAAAACTGAGATTCGTTTTTATACATAACAATCTAACATCCTACGCTTCATTCGATTCCTTGATAATGTTTTTGTTAAAGTTACAGTTGAGAAAAGTTGTTCCATCTGCATTTGAAATTGGCAATGTCAAGCGAGACAGTGCGTAGCCTACACTGCAACCTTATCAAACGTGCTTACTCCTACAGCACTTTTGTACTTTCTTACACCCACCTATAATTTTGCTACTGTGTGTGTAGCTAGAGCAGAGGTTCCCAATCTTTCTCTGACCATGTACCCCTTCAGCATTTCGACAGATTAGCATGTACCCCTCAAAAATATCTTGTTACATAACGATTTTTAAAGATAATATTCGCTGATAAATGTGTAAGTGTAAATATTTGGAAATAAACATATTTTCCCATCTATTGATAACCTTAAATGTACCTCTTCAGACAGGCGCAATGTACCCCTAGGGCAGGGGTGGCCAAACGTTTGACCCTAGGGCCGAATTCGCGACTACCTGGCCACTGGAGGGCTGGATACAGTGCGATTTACGTAATCTATGCAAAAATAGTTAAAATGTACTGTAGTGCAATAATAACAATAAAATCACACCATTTTCTTTACACCATTTACAATGTTGTTGCACTGCTGCCCACAGTCGGAAACGTGGTACTTGAAAAACATGTGCAAAGTATTTGGCGGGCCGGATTAAACTAGTCGGTGGACCCAATGCGGCCCGCGAGCCGTAGTTTAGCCACCCCTACCCGAGGGGTACATGTACTCCAGATTGGAAACCGCTGAGCCAGAGGTATACTGTCTGAAAATACCTCGTTTACCCAATCAAAAAAGCACAGTTTTTTATATTGCTTTTCTATCTCTTGCGCATGTCGTATGGATAAACATTAGTAAGTTTTAGACAGGAATTTGGAAACATAAAATCCAGATTTTGTCGAGCTGTTTTGGATTAAAAAAAAGCCAAGTACATCAAAAGAAATCCAGAATTTCAAAATCTGGCTTCAAAAAAGCCAAGCTGGCAACCCTGCTGCTACCATAACTTGAAGTGAACCTTTGAAGATTTGCTTCCATGTTAGTGATGCGCAATAAAGACTAGTAGTAGAACAATCCGCTCCAAGTTTCTCAACCTGCCTCTGCAGGCAAAAGAGCGGACAAGCGTGAACTGCAAGCTCATTACTGCATGACAACAGAACAGTGAACCTGACTCTTGTGCAGTGTGTCATACCGGCAAATATAGTGTCATTCCAACAATTAAATCAATTAATCGGAATTAAGCTGCTAATATCAGGCTTTCCAGAAAATTTTGGTTCGTAGTCCCAATTTCCAGGGGGTGCAAATGCCCGTTTTGCCCCCCTGCGGACGCCCATGGTTATCACTTAGCAAAGCTGTTTTTGATAGGAAAAAATACCTTTTATCGATCCTGCCGCAGTAAACACGCCTGCGCCAAGCTCTTTGATTTTACAGTAGTACAGAGCGAAAGTGAGTACAAGTGCAAACAAAAAAGTCGGTTAAACAGACATGCTTTTTCTTTGCATGTTGAATTGGAATCGATTATGGTACCGAAGTATTTACTGCAATTATCTTGCTCTAATGGGACATTGTTGTTGCAGTTGATATTCAGAAGTATAGATGTGTTAGGATTGTTGAATAATATTTTTTGGTAATGCTTTTACAACGAACTGCACATTCCCGTTTAATTCAAAACAGTATGAAATAAATATAAAAATAGTCTAGGCGATTTGTGCAAAAAATGGCCAGAATTACTCAGTTAATGATAAATGCACGAAAATTAGCACGGATATATTTGAGCTTATAGTCCTATATTGAACATTTTTAAAGGTGGGGCCAATGAATTAAGTATCTTGCTTTGCAACGGTAGCTACGAAACGTATTTACCCTAGCAACAAGCCATTTAAGCATGTTTAACCCATTATGAAAGGATGATGTTGTGTGTTTTTGGATCAAACCTATCTAAAGACATATGTTTAAGCCACTGTAAGTGTCAACCAAAAAAATAGCATTCATGTTTGTTGCCAGGGCCGTGGGAACCGCCCCCCGCACCCCCCGGCCGGGGGGGGCCCCAGTCATGTCTAGGGGCCCCGCCTCAGTTGCAATACTTTTACTGTTTTGCTTTTTTCATTTTGAAAATTATGATTTATATTTCCATGATCAAATGCCACGGGCAG
>JGI24158J21664_10005119_pt1 | contig 17054 bp, 15 predicted proteins | sample Ectturendosymbi3_FD_21664 | JGI IMG/M metagenome (IMG submission 21664)
GAGATANGTGCNAGTGAATCATCGCAAAAAGACGAAAGCAGATGGCAGTCGACTGATTCCTCGAAAGCATACAGAAACACTAGTGCTTTTAAGTGAATACACTGCATTGAAAATTTTTTCACCGTTCAGCTTTTTTGAACAACTTGCACTTGCCCTGAAAAACAGAGTTTTCTCTGAAATTTTTCACTGTATTGACAATACTCCTTTTATCTTTCAGGATTTCTGAGCAACTTGCGCTTGCCCTGAAAAATGTATTTGCCCTGAAATTTCTCACTGAATTGAATATACTTTTTACAGTTAGGATTTTTGATCAACTTGCCCTTGCTCTGAAAAACAGAGTTGCCCTGAAATTTTTCACTGCTTAGAAATAGTTTTTATTATTCCGGAATTTTGAGCAACTTGCGCTTGTCCTGAAAACAGAATTTTCCCTGAAATTTTTCAAGCCGGGGGGCGGTAGACTCCCTCGCCACTCGCCTCGTACGCCTATGGGCCTATGATATAGAGGATGAAAACACTATATTTTATATTGTTTGGAAAATGACAATTTCAAAATAAGCCCTGTGTCAACTGAATGGATTGTCCTTGTTTGGTTAAAAAATTAGGGGTTACTATTACTACAAAAAAGGAGTTTATACGCACAGGTAATAAGATTGACAGCTAGACGATATTTTCGAGGGAGGCAACACGGTTCCGCATGAAAATCTTTGTATCCGAAAAACGAACCAACTAAAAATGCTAGAAATCGCGGAAATTGAACCAAGAGAACTTCTGAACTACACGAAAGAGCTATAAATTCCAAAGAAAAGATCCCAATATGCCATTTGTTCTTCAGACGAATGTAGGAAAGGCTTTAATTTCTGTTGAAGATCTAACGCATTGCGGATCTAAAGTCGGCACCACAAAAGATAGATTTTGAGTGGGCACTACATACAAGAGGGGCATACTTTTACGCTTTTCACAAAAACGGCCAAATGGGTCACACTTGCGTGGGGCCCCAAAAACTAAGGTGGCCTAGGGCCCCACGTTCCCTAAATCCGTCCCTGCCTGTACACCTAGGGGTACAGTTAAGCTTTGCAAAAAACTATATTTATATATTAATTATTTCCAAATATATATACATATATCAGTTAATATTATTTTCAAAAATAATTATATGCTTATTGTTAAATATATCTATGATTGCTCAGTCATGATCAAAAATTGTGTAATAAGAAACTTTAGGAGTACATACTCAACTGTCGAAATGCTGATGGAGTAGATGGTCAGAGAAAAGTTGGGAACTCCTGGTCTATACAGACCACATGTGTTTCGAGCTGAATCTCACATTTTGCATTAGCGCACATTCATTGTGCATTATCGAAATAAGTAATGCTGTTTTGGTCTTATAAACAGCCTGAACGAGATCTTACGTGCACTTAACCTGGCACGACCTGTTACAGTTTTGGTAAAGACCCTAATATGAGAACAATTCCTGGTTCATGAACATGTAGCCACGTCTAATGTGAACACCAACTGTGTTTCCTTTGATTAAACCTTTTTTCCAGAACGAATTTACGCCTTTAGTCATAACCATCACACTAGCCCGCTGTACTTCGCCCTGTCCAGACCTCCTCAGTCTGAACTACTCCGCACAAGTCCATGGGACTACGTGCTCAAGCTTGCCTTTCTCGAGTACTTGACTTAGTTCGTAATTCCTCCTTTTATCCATAATTAGAACCCATAAACGCCTCTAAGTGGCCTACAGAATGGTTCGTGGATATTTACACACTGCTGCTTTATATAGCCTCTTTGTCTGCAGAAATTTGTTTCGTGGAAAATCATAAATCTTCCAGTAGGCCTACCGCGCAGCCCTACTATGTCAGATTTTGTTGCTTGTTCTTTGTGATATTTGAAATGCAATATCTACCTTCTTCGTCATATGAGCCAGTTGTTACTATCCACTGCTTGACCGCACAAGATTTCGGAGCAAGTGTTGAGCAGCCATTCAGTTGTTTCATCACCCAGAATCGTCAGGCCCTGCAGTCCATGGCGAAGTCAATGGATTGGACATTGGAGGACGACATGGTCGACGGCTTGTTTTTCTGCGGCATCCTCACAGGCCGCAGAAGGGGCCATACCCCATTTCTGTAAGCAGGAGCGGAAACGTCCGACACCGGTGTGGAGGCGGCTAAGCCAGACCAACGCTGTTCCTGGAATGACCATTCCAGGTGCGTGCCGGTGTTGGGGATGAAAGTACGGAGTCTGGTAGTGTTGTCCAACTACTCCGTATTCCATCGGTGATCCGCCCAGAGCGCCGCACTTCTGTTGTTGTCGTCAGATGAACTGATGAGTTGTTGTAGCCTACGGCGGGTACAAACGGATGTCTCGATTTGTGACGCCGTGCATTCCCACTCAATGGTCAGGTGAGCGCTGAGTGAAGCAGATGTCCAAGCTCCAGGGCACGGCGTGCCAAAAACAGTGTGGTTCCTTTGCGACGAAACTCAGCAGGTTGGACGCCTGCGAGGATAGGAAGGTTGTCCGCTGGTGTAGGATGCAGGCATCCAGTCACAATTCACAAGGCGTCGTTGATAGCAGGGTCAGTGAGGCGGGTGTNAGCACTGCGGCACCAGACNGGAGCGCAGTACTTTGCTGTTGAGTGGACCAGGGTTAGGGTGTCTGTTCGCAACGTTGTTGCTCCAGCACCCCAACCAGAGTTAGCNAGAGGCTTCAAGAGAGCGACGCGTGATGTCAACCTTTTGCAAAGTGACTCAAGGTGACGGCGATACGTGATCGCAGTGGTGTAGGATGTGGGGGGGCAGGGGGTGCAAGCGCACCCACAAAAGTTTTGATTTGTTGAAAATCTGGGGAAAAATCCTGAAAGTTCCTGGCAAAATCCGTGAAAATCTGAGCAAATTCCATGCAAATCTGGGCAAAATCCCTGAAAACCTAGGCAAAAGTTGGGCCCAACGTTGTTTGATTTCAAACAATGGCGTCCAAGGTTGGCAGAAAAACACATGAGAACCTTTTTTCTTTTTTTTTGGATGTCATACCAAAAAAAGGTCTTCATAATCTCTATGAGAGAAACTTTTAGGCAAAGTCACACAAAAACGTTTCGGGTAAGTTTAAGAAAATTCGGGTAGAAATCCTTCGCACTCCCAAAATTTGTCTGTTCTTACACCTATGTGTGAGCGACCTGTCCAACATTACTCCCAGGCATTTGGGCTCGGAGTAGAAGGGTAGGGTTTGGTTGTTGTGGTTGACTTTCAGCTCACGTTTAGCTTCCTTGTTGTTGAGGTGGAAGACTGCCGACACTGTTTTTGTAGTTCTGAGCTTTGGCTTCCATGTCTGGAGGTATTCATTTACGGTTGCCATGTCTTTGCTCAGCACCCCTTCCATTGCCTGCCAGTCTCCGTCAGCATGCATGATTGCTAGGTCGCCAGCAAGTACATACTTTCTGGAGACGGTGTTTGGCAGGTCATTGGTGTAGATGTTGAAGAGAAGGGGTGCCAGGACAGATTCCTGTGGGACGACGTTTTTGTGGTATTGTAACCTTCTCCGTTTGCCGTTTCCAACCATCACCATGATCATTCGGATCATGTGTCTGTCGGGCAGCAATCGCAGTAGCTTGCAAGTGATGCCGCGATGCCATGCCATACAGTGTGTTAGGTTGCTGTGAGATCGACAAACAGCTCCGGCCTTCTATATCCACCTATATCCACATAAAGAAATGTAACGAATCGAGTCAATCATGCAACTCGAATTGATTGGCACACCGTAGTCTGTTTTAAAATCTAAGGTTTCCGTGCACTCCTAAACAAGTGTTTTTAGCCTGAATGGACAGTTTGTTTTTAAGTTTCCCACTTTCTTGTTTGTCCTTGTGAGTCCCTTGCTTCTTTGGTTTGATTTAAACAGGAAAAGATATAATGAAAAATGATGCTGTTGCAAGGGTAAACTTTTACTCTAAAATTTTTTTAATTGCAAATGTTTGTTTAAACACTGCAGTGCAGCATAAACTACAGAATTTTCTACTACAAATTGCAATGCATCCTTCAATTTTTTTTAAAGAGAGTGTGATAACATAAATATTTTTGTTGATTTTTCTTTTGTAGAATAAAAACTTCTATAAAAATTTTCATTTAAATCTTTTGGGGTATTTGTTTAAGAGGGGACAGAACATTTGCTAAATTTTTTCATTTGTCGGCGGTGGATCACCAGACAGATTTGTAGATTATCGTACACAAGAAACTTATATCCCATTAGCGACTCCAAACAAGCTGACAAGAGGTTCAGAAAGGTGCAAATGCTTTACTGGAACAACAGAACTTTGGGCATTTGCTCAATATGGAACATGTTTAAGACTAACTGATAAAGACCAGGTCTGAACATTTGGTGGAAGTCTTATCGTTTTAACAATACCACTGCAAATAATAAATTATAAGTCGTTTAAAGAAAAATATTTGCGTGCAGACGTATAAAAATGAGTGAAAGTATGAAAACGAAGCAGCGTTGGATTGAAGTTAACTTGCTACTGTAAAAACATTTTGCTAACCCTGCGATCTACAGTATTTATAAGTGTTCCGAAAATAAAGGCTGCTTGTTTCAGGGCGACTCGTTTCAAATCACGCGGTTTCCTGCAAGGTCTTCCAGGGATAAGTAAACTTTCACTTTGTAATTATAGTTTTTCACTCATTACAGGCCGTCGTATGTTGAAGGCACTTCTTCGCATAGCAGTTACAATTCCGTAGACAACCTTGAGAACATTGATTTACCTGCAAACGTTCCAGGCTGTTCTGAAACGGATTACCCTATTACTGATATAATGAACCAGGTAAGTACCTTCTTGCCTCTTTGCGTTAGATAGCTCTTTCATACGTGGTAAGATCACCATAACTAACTTTCTCCAGCAGAAGAGTAGCCACTGAAAATAAAGCTCTGCAGCTATTCTAGAATCATTTTCCGTCAAAGTACTTCTTTGTGGAAAACGTCATATAAAAACAAAAAGGGAGGCAGGAAACAAAATTCAGTTCTTGTTTAATGTAGTGTTTCTTGTATCACACAATATTATAATTACATATTTTTTTAAAACATGCACTAGACTTTTTTTTTTGTCGATACAGATTTTCACACTTCGTTGTATTATTTTTGTTTGATTAGATTGATATGTCGTCGCAGCACGGAGCAACAGCAGGAAGTGCTTTTTCAGAGTCTCGGCCACAGATGAGGAGTCAAAACATGCAGTTTGACACGGCCCAAACAGACTGCGGCAACGTTCAGTATTTTAAATGCGTCAAACGACAGTACCCAGAGAGCGAAGTGGCTTCAACCAATGTCCCTACTCGAAACAACGGTGCAGATTTTTCGCTGACTACACAACAGCAGGCAAACGGTTTGAAGACCGTTGACAGAGGCGCGGGAACCTTCCCCTCCAATTTGCCGCGGTCTTGCAACACGTACACGCCGGTGGATTACTCAGACAATCTTCGCCAGGGCTTGCAGTTGTCAGCCTTAGACCGCAGTACGGCATGCTGGTCAAGGTCGGGGCAGTTATTTTCTCCGCAGACAGCAAGCTGCTCCCAGCAAAATTTTTTTACCGGCCTTGCGTCCAGCACTTTCAGCCAGCCGCTTGTTCCTGCTTCAGAACAATGCTTCGGTGCAGAAAATCAAACATCCGTTATGGATGAATTACAAACCCAACCCTCTTCCAGCAACACTGCCGGTAACACAGAGTACTGCCAAGAGCAAAACGCACTTGCGTCTTTGTTTGTGCCGAGAAATTACAACTGTAACAACAATAGCAAGCTTCGCAAGCCCCCCTTAATTCTTGCATCAAGCAACAAATTTCATTCGCAAACTCGAGCATGCCAATCAGCTTTTGTGGTAGAAAAAAATGTAACAGAAAACTTTAACCACAGAAGGAGAAAAGTAGAGTAACCTAAATGGCAAGTATTCTCCTCTGCTCTTTAATTCACTACTACCACAAAAAGACTTGTGGCCCATAAATAAACAATTATCTGTAACTGTTTGCTGTATAATATATCAAATGCAAATGATTTACTACAAGTTTCACAAAATTGGTTTGCCCTCCAACCACTTCTTTTTGAAAAATTTCATTATGTCTTACTTTTCTTGAACTCAGTCACAAGCATCCCTTGTACATCACCTTCAGCAAAGCGCTAGCTGAATACTTATCGTTTGATTTCTAACAAGCTTGTGACCTGATGGTTAAGTTTAATGATTCCCAGGAAAAATAATTTTTCGACCATGTTCATCAATTTGTGAGTGTCAAACGGAGCGATTTTTTCTGGTACTAAAATTGGTTTGGTTGCAATTTTATGTAGTACTGTTTGATATTTTCAACCACTGATTTTTATATTTGTGTTTTTGTGCGGTCCTATTTTGTACGAGCATTTGCGGAATTTTATACGTGACGTCACACTACCAACTAGTGAGTCAGCCTTGCCTTCAATACTGCCATATTTTTGTATTACATATATTAATGTCTTCAGTTTTCAAACAGTGAAAAGCAGCATGAACACTTTGGGGTGTTTCCGAAACCAAGCCCTGCTGCAACTTCCTGTTGCAGACAAGCTCTGTAATTTCTTCGCTGTTTATATTGTTTGCTGTAAAACACATTCGTATGAAAAACTGGTAACGTTCAAAAGTAGAATTCGGAGAAAGCATTCAGCTTGTAAGTTATTGATCCAATCCCCAACAACTTGATATAACAGGTGATTTACATTTTTTATCACTGCAGATGATCTTAAAACATTTGATAAAAAGGCGTATGCATGCAGTGTTTAAACTGCAGTTTCAAAAATCTTTCCGTAAATACATGTTGGCTTTACCGCACTGTGATTCTTTGTATTAACTCGACGAAACCTATCAAGAATTGAATGGGTGCTTCGCGTGTGATCGTTGATTTTGTATTTCTGGATTTGAGTGTTACAGTTTATGATGCGGTTTGGTTCTCCATTACATGTTTGAAACAATATTTTTAAAAGCATGATGGAAATAACGCGCTGATGTTTGCCCAAATTATTTCAAATAATAACGTATTTTGAAAATTTTCAAGCATAGTTTTCATAATTTCCATAAATAATCTCAATGTTTTTCACACTTTTTTCTCAGTGGGTACCATGCAGTTTGACAAAATGTTTACTTGTCAAGAGAAATAGTTCAGAAGCGAATCTCCTACGGAGACGTGTAAAATGGAGATAATAAGCCATTGTTAGCGCTTAATCGTTTTTCTTACGCACAAGCAACTCGTTCTTTGGTGAAAACTACCCAGTGAGGAAGCTTGGTTGTGATGCTTTGGAACAAAACATTAAACTTGGAAACCAGCACTTTATCAAACTGATCCGCTAGGCTGGAACGTTGTCTAAATCTGAGGCCAGGAGTACCAGTTTTTAGGTATTATATTTTTCTGACCACTGTACTACGGATCGGTTTCATGGCTTAGTGTAGCAAAAAACGCTTGCAGAAATATGGCGGTCGTAAGTGTGATTACCACATAAATGGAGATTTTTGGATTTGCCTGTCTTGTTCGTTTAACAGATTGGATGATGTCGTGTGCTGTAGTGGCTACTAACCTTAGTCTGGTCACGGACCATTCCAGAAAGAATCTTAAGCCTTCAGGCCTCCTACATAACAATTTAGGATTTTCAATAGAAACTTCTGCTCATCAAGGGAAGTTTGCTGAACTGAAAACATATTGAAATTGAATAATCCGAAAAATGCAACAGTATAGTCATGGTCATCGGAAGGATATTTTTCCAACGAAGGGCCACTCGGGGATTTTTCCAAAATTTTTCTTGGCGGGGCCAAAAGGGATGAAATTTGTTTTTTCCATTCGAAACTAAGAAAACAACTTTTTTTTGCTGAAATTTTCAAAATCCAGGGGGTCCGAGGTCCCCCCTTTTCCAACGCAGTGAATACAGTGGTGCAGTTGTTTTCAAAAGCAATGTTTGGAATTGTTACGTGACGAAGGTGTTATAACAAACAAAACATTCCATAAAACTGAAAGCATCCCAATACATATCTCTTGAGCGATTTTAATTGTCACGTTTATTTAATCCATCAAACATTTATCAACCGTTAAAACCGTTCCATGGATTCCAGACTGGGTAGATGTTTTGCCTTCCCTTGCAAGTAGAAAAAAAATAATGTGCCTCGTCGACTTGCAAGTTATGTTCTGCAAGTAACAAGATAGTGGTTTCGGTGCTCAGTGCTTTCATGGTTCTATTTATTTTCATGGAAACACGCAGCTTGTAACCCAGGACTACAAATTGATTTGGGTGATCCATAATGTCCCGTGGGAAAAACAACTCACCATTGCATAACTTAATGGGTAAATTTTGGAATGTGATTCCCTATTTGTGTTAAATATGCCAAATAGTACCGTCAACTTGAGCGTTTGTTGAGTTGTCTCTGTTTGGCGATTGCAGACTGATAGCCAACCTTAAGTTAACTTTCTAAAACCTCAAGCGTTCAATTGTGCTACCTGTTCTGTGAGCCATACCGATACTCAAATGTCAAATCCAGAACTCTGACCAAAAACTATCACTGAGTTTTCATAAACGTGTGAACATTTTAAATTTTTTTTGCTTTTTTTTGCTTACTTTGCTGTAAATTTTTTTCCTTTGCTGGTTAACCTGCGTTCCCTTCAAAATTTGGTATGCAACAGCGAATATGTAGTTGCTTTTTAACAGATCAACCAGCGACACGAAACAACGTTGCAAATCACCTGCTTCTGATGCTTCTTCAATTTTCGAACACCTAATATCAGGCATGCAATGCCTGTTCGAGGTGTTGTACCTATGCAATGCCATGCACTGTTTTGCAAATTATTCTCTGTCATCGTTGTTTTCATGTGATCGTATACTTTGCGCTACTGTTTCAAGACAAAGAGTTGACATAAACTACCACGCACCACCTTGTCTTTTATTTCACTGCTACGTTGATATTTCCAGGAGATTTTCGACAATGATAAGCAACGCAATGGTTTCATAAACTCTAGCACTTTTTATTTCCTTAACCTCAAAAAGGCATTTGGCTGCTTTTTGCGACACTGTCGCTTTTTACCCACCAGCTCTATTTGCATCTTCGTGAACCAGTTACAGACAGAAGCTTGCTTTCGAAGGAATAGAATCACAGGTACGTCAGCCCGTGCACCTAATAAAATGCTTTGCTTATTTCCTGCAACAAACGACAACTACAGGTCACATGACCGATCAATTATTATGATTGCAGCGAAGAGCGCGCTACTATAACTTTGCTTGAAATGCTTCTCACAGAACCTTATTGCATATGCACTTTGGCTGAACACCGATCATTTGAAGCAAAGATTGCAGTCAGAATAATTTATTCACCATGAATCAATGTCTGATGATAAATTTTTACAGTAAAATGGTTAAAGTGTTTTATTGGTTGCGTGGAAGTTCTGCCTATGCGTTATAGAGGTACAAATACATTTGTCAATATTTGGAAAACAAGAATATTAAAAAATAACCCCTTTGTGCAATATTGCAAAATTCGTCGATGTTCTCAATTACCGCCTGCTTAATATTCATAAGAAAGCTTTGCTTTGCCGTGCCTTCGCAAACCTGCAGGCGTTGCCTAAAACGAAGCCTACACCGAGTCACGCTGGATATTTTCGCGCAGGACGTAATTGCAGCAAGCGATGTGCGAGAGCTTCCCAGAAACAAACAGGAAAAATTTACTACGGATGCCAAGCCTTTTCTTTTCTTAGGCACGCAGAGGTGTTTCCTGATTTAAACCGCGCACGTCAAGCCGGCAGCCATTCATTATAACCGAGCAGGAATAATGATCTGCCAGGTCTGAGGATGGCGGCGGCTTGCACTGGCGTTCCATGCCCCAGCACTTGAGCAATCAGCAGCTGCTGGCGCCAGCCGCGTATGGTCGTCCGTTTGGAATTTCCTGTCATGGCATCGGCGTGACTACAGGAGTGCGGTGGCGAAGTGACGAAAGCGCGCAGCAGTTCGTTTCTTGCAATCTCGCTTGTTGCGAAATTTGACACTCGCACTTCACCACTGCTTCACCACCGCGTGCATTCCCAAGCGCGAATCATGCACGTCAAGGTGCGATCTGGAAGCAGCTGACGTGACCTTCAGCGTGTTGACACTGGTGTACAATCCGTAATTTTTGCATTCTTTTTGATTTCACCAGACCATAAATTGACCATTATAACTCTATAATTCTCAATATTCGTAAAGATTGAAGGGAAATGGTGTTTGTAATAGTACCTATTAGTTCGTCTTTCCTATATTCTGAAGAAATAATATGAGGTTGACGTACGTACGTCTCTCTTCACAACATCTTTGATTCATACGAGAGGGTGGCCATCACTCTGGGAACCTGGGCTCAATTTCTCAATAGAAAATGTTTTGGGGCAACCAAGCTTCATAGAGACGGAGGACATGACTAAGCTAGCACAGGTGCTTGTCTTCAGATTGTTACAAAAAAGAGCTACTGTACAGCCGTTTCGGTACAAGATTGTTTGATTTGCGGTCTTACTGTCCCTCAAAGTAACAACGCAGTGTGGCTTGCGGGGAATTACACCCATTACAGCGAGTGAAAAACATGTTTTATCCAAATAAATTTTGCTATGACCTTTTATGCATTGAGGTTTAAAAACAGTATTCCATAAGTTGGGGTCTTGCATTTTAGGAAAAAATCGGTGAAATGTTGATAAAACATCAGAAAACATTTTCACAAATTCGCATTGCTAAATATTCCATAACTATTACATTTTCATGAAATATGTTCTAAGGTTGTTTGAAGTTTGTTTGCTGCTTATTTCGTTCTTCTCCAAAAATACATTAAACTCTTGCCAAATGTTTTAAATTTAACGAGTTTTACTGCACTGGAGCAATTGGTTACTGCCTACTACTGATTTGAGGTAACGCGTTAAAAACAATAGAATAAAACCCTTAAAGATAAAGAAAGCATTCTCTGTGACAAAAATATCAGCAGGAACCATTGAAAACTAGTTTGCTTCGGCTGTAAACAACGAAATGATTTTTTTAACTTGTCCTCTTAGGTACCTGCTATTTACGCGGTTTAAAAATCTATTTACGCGGTTTAAGGACATCCCTGTCACCCCAAGTCTTATGTACACTGATTGTGTTTATTGTGATCAGAAGTTGTGATTGCATCCGTAAAACCCAGTTATGAATGATCGTGCAAGCACACCTTATGATTATTCAATTGTCCTTGAGACTATAAACAAATGAAAACCGATTTCTGAAAAAGGACAGGTTTATTTAAGTTGAAAACTCTTTAATTCCTGCGTGGGCTGACGTTCTAGTAACAATGATATTTATATTGACTCAGGCTTATGGTCCATATCACAAGGGTACTCGAATAACACACTAACACAAAAATTGTTTGTCATAGCGCGGTACAGAGTAAGTGTTAGATGACAAACACAGACAACACAGGGAGATGCCAACCACTGAAACAACGCACCAGCTGCAACTGCATTCACTCATCATCAATTAGTAATCCGGAAGTGGGAATAAAATGAATACATTTTTATATCAGCTTCTGAAGAAAATGTCTAAAATCGTCGGAGGGGATGCTCAGCGGCGCACATAAGCAAATGTTTTTGCGAGATGTTTTTAGCTTGACGCTGAAAACCGTTTGTTTTCACTATATTTAAAGCAAGATTTGACGGTTGGTATTTTACTAGTTTTATAAAATCAAGTAAACCACGTATTTGGCTTGCGCGCATCCCCGATACGGCGGAGCTGACAGAGGAATTCCAAGAAAATGCAGAAACCATGAGGCGCCACGAAGCACACAGAAGGTTTTAGGTTGCTATACACATAGGCAATACAGAAAAAACAGGCACCAAGATAATGCACCAGCAGCTAATGCAATTGGACAACGCACCAGCAACTGCAGCAAATAAGTAGCGACGTTTACTTAGACAAAAGGGATTGCCCTCGAACCATGCGTATTGTAAGAACGAAGGCGCAGTTTGATTATAATTTGTTGTGCACAATGACATATATTTAATTGAACCATCTGCTTTCCTTAAAATTTTTGCCTTCTGCTCAGCTCCTCCGAGGGGTGGATCTACATTTAAGGAACCTTAGGTAAAGTGGTTTAGCGAGATGCTCAAATAATNATTTTGCACAAGCAAGTCAATAATTTTTTTCTTGTGTTTTAGAATTTTCGTCAAAATTGTTTCCGAACAGCCAAATAGACACGTTCTGAAACTAAATTTAAAAAAAAGGATTTCACAAAAAAACGAAGTACTGAATTCCTTCGCTAACCGCCATTTTGTTTTTCCGAACAGCTTTTGTTTCGAAAGCTGGACATCTGTACGAAGTGGAACAATTTGAAGTGAATTTTTTGTACTAAAAAGAAGCAGGTGCTACTCTCATCATACGTTTAGGGCCTTAATCTTGAATGAAAGTAACTGCACGATTATTGGTTATTTGTTAGAGCTCTTTACTCATGCATTGGTGTGTTTGAAATAAGGTGCTCTGAGAGAACATTCTCAAATTTATTTGAGCATGTCTTATAACGTCAACCATAAGTTTGTATTAGTTCTTTGCGCTGAGTTTTGCAATTTTTGAACATCGTGCTGAACCAGCTTGAAAGCTGTTGTTTCGAATTCAAACAAAATTGTAAATGTCTGTGGCGGAGGTACTGCTCAGCACTCTCCTTGCGCCACCTGTTCACCGAAATGACGATTTTTTAAAGACACAACAGCGCTGTTATCAATTCAAACCCTTAGCATGGGAAAGCGAAATGCCCACATTGAAAAGCATTTTCCTGTAAAATCACAGTTGTAGAACGTTATCGTGAAGGTTTTTTTGCCGAAACACACTCAACGATCCAAGCACACACTCAAGCGCTCAATGCATTTGCTCACAGAGTATTTTCACTACTCGGTCAACAGTTTAACCTGTGCGAAAGCAAGACGTTTTTCGATAGAAACAATATTAATCGCATTATGTTAAACCCACAGTTCAAAAGAAGAGAGCTATCCAAGACCCAGGGAAAGTTTGCTTACTTACTGTGGTAAGCATAGCAACACCAAGGAAGAGACTGATGCATGGATATTATGAAAATGAAATCAATCGACATTGAATAGGAAAAGAAAGACAACTGGTTTACTTCCTCACCTTAATCCAACATTGATGTTGTCACACACTACCAAATATCACATTAATTAAAAGAGAAGTTTTTTCTTCTTCATAGATATAAAATTAACGTGTGCGCTGCACACGAAGAAACGTATTTTTGCAATGTGATTGTTTTTTTTTCTTTGAAGTTGCAACGCTGTGCGATAGCGATGTATATACAAGATTAGTATTTTTGCAGGATTCGACATATAACTTAGTAAAGATCAAACAACAAAATCGGTCCGAAAAATATCTATTCTGCAGAATTCAAACTTTATTTGAACATGTTTACGAGAAATACTTGTTCCGGTAAATGCTTTCTCCTTAGCTGAAAATATTAGGACCAGGTTTTAAGAGATGATCACAATGAAGAAGATTTGTACACCTAGTCGTTACCCTTAGACACCGAATGCTGCATATTTTTCTCACTTCATTCTTGTAACAGGCAGTTTAAGGGTTGTATCAATTTACAGATTTGATATTGAAAGCACTTTACTTTTGTTTTTACGACAGATAAATATCTGCGATAACCTGTTATTGTCAACTCAAGAAATATTCATATCGTTTCTTAAACTTCATTGGGCGATAAATAAAAAAACAATGTTATATCAAAAATATTGATACAAGTAATAGATTAATTACTTCCAAAAATCTTTTGTCAGAATAGCGTTAAAAATGATTTTAATTTACCATGTACAGCAAAAGTACGAAAGTATTTTTTGAACACCTAACTGCTTTTCTAAAAAATTTTTGCTCGATAACAAGCACATGATGAAAATATGGTGTTTTACAATTTACATTATCAGGATTTTTGTTAAACAAAGGAAACATTAAAATCACATTGAACTTTCGTTAACTACCGTCAACCGTCTTCCCCATCAGCTTAGATAGAAAAGTTTTAGTAAGGTTGTTGTAGACTGCACCGCATAACCAAGCGTATATTGAAATATTAAAATCATTGGAAAATGCTAACGACTCATTTTAAAATTGAAAATTATATTGCAAAGAACTGTGATCTTGATTCAATACACAAAAATGTGCAATCTACCACCTTTGAGCAAACAAACTGCTCTAAATTTATGTGTTTTTGACAAGCTATTGCCACTTTCGTTGCTCAACCCGGTCGTCGACAATATTTGGAAAGCTTTCTGTGGAATAGTTACAGGTTGTTTGTAAGCTAATTAAAGCTGTTTGTAAGGTAATTGAAGTTGTTTGTGATGTAACTAAAACCGTTTTCGAGGTAGCTGAAATCAAGATAAAAAGATGAGTACCAACTTGGAGCAAATGGTGCGAATATCCTATTCAAAAGTTTGAAAAAATTGAACTTTTGCTGGATAAAAGCTGTGATACTCAAGAATGCGCAGAAAAGCATTTTATATCGTTATTTCTATTTTAAACTAATCTTACTACTCTTTTCTAGACCGATTAACTAAAAATTGTTTGACTTTTTGTCTTATTCTATTTTCAACCAGTCAGCTATAACGTGAAGTTCGCTCGATAATCTCCCATTGTCACGTCATAAATAAAGTAACGCCATCCAGAGAAAAAGCTCCATTTTCCTAACACTCGGTTTTGTTTGCGCCCCTAACCAAAAACGCTGTTTTTGAACGGATTGACACCTCAACGCTTGTCTTCCGTCAAATTGTGTTGCAAATCGGTTTGACCTGGCATGTTTTGGCCAAGCAAAATATAGAAATTCCAATTAAAACTCTCTAATTCCCGATAATTTCATTTACCTTGGGCAGTGGCGTACATAGGGTTTTCAGTGCCCGGGGACAAAGTCAATTTAGGCGCCTCCACCCAGCCCGTTAGATGCGATGAATGAGTTGGGAGTAAAAGGGCGTCGAAAGCTGACTTGGACCTCGCATATAAGTGTTTCTAGACCCGTCTAAAAACTTTATATGAATGTGACGTCACGCAGTTGACGTCAGGACCTTTGAATGTCGGAAATCATTAACTATCGTGAAGTAAAGAATCTAAATGTTTCGCGTGATGTTATCCCGACTTTGAAATTTCAGTCACGATTGTACATTCAAACTGTTGTGTTGCGATATTCTAAAGTGCGGCAATACATGCGAATTGTAGGAACCAAGGAAAGAAAGTGCAGAACTAAGCAAAAGGTAGGCAAAAGATCCCTGATCATCTGTATATATTCTTAATGACAGAATCTTATGGGAACAAAAATCTTCTGATAACACAACATAAAATTGGCCAGAGTTTCACCTTGCTTTCTAAAGTACGGGTTTGTCGGAGCCTTTTGAAGATCCTGAATGTAGCGTACCCGTTTGCTCCCCTCTCTCGTCAAGTCTGGTGGTCCACAATCACCGCTGGTGTGAGCTAGGGGGCTTTGGAGCATGAACTGCCAGAGTTTTAGAACGTAATAAGAGAGTGACATCGGGCAGTCTCACGAATACATAAAAGACAAGGACTGACAGGGGAATGAATATAAACCACTGAAGGCAAATGATTTTATACAAAACTACTAGAAAAATACAAAATTGCAAACTCCTGAAACATTTATTTGGATACAATCAGGACAGGGGCGTAACGAGGTTAGATGGCACCCGGGACAAGAAGCAAGTTTTGGCGCCCCCGTGGTCGAACCTGACCTCTTTCGGAAGCAAATTTACTGTATTGAAGAAAGTACTTGTGACATTGTTGGTACTATCGGCGCCTCCCGCAGTAACTCGGTGCTCCCCACAGTCATTCGGCGCCCCCATAGTGATTCGGAGCCCGGGGAATCGTGCCCCCTTGCCCCCACCTCGCTACGCCTCTGAATCAGGGATTGGAGCCGGAGCCAAATTTTTTTGATGGTGGAGTCTGAGCCGGAGCCTTAAATTTGAGTTTCGGCTTCACAGCCCTGGATATAATACTCTGAAACGTTAACAGAAAAGAAAGGAAATACTGCGATGTAATGCTCTACTTGTAAGTGTAATCATCCAACGTCATAGACAAAGTTTTCTTGTCTTTGTTGCTGTAAATTAATCGTTTATTTTGTCAAAAAACTGATACAATTCAAATGCGTCACCATGGGTGTAGTGCTAAAAAAGAGTTGTGGGAACGGCGTTCCACACCAATAAAAAAGGAAGACTGCACCAAATACAGTAGTTCGAACACAGGGAGCATTTCCCAACATGAATTTTCACACTGGATCTTCTTGTTTCACTGTAGTGCTACGGTGCTATACACGAGACATTTATGTTATTTATGCTGCTCCAGGCGCTGCACGTAGAACTAAATCATCAAGTAACATTACTAGTGCAAAAAGGTTTGGGAACACGTTCCCATCCCAGCACTACATCCCTATGCGTCACATGCAGGACCGGTTTTAAGCCTATTTGACCGATTTCATCATAGTGGGCCCCGCACCTCAAGGAGCCCCGCGCCAGCAGTGACGCAGTTACGGTATTCTAACGGGCGTATACTAAAACGTGTGTTGTTCTGTTTCTGTCACGGTGGACGCCAGCAGAGATAAACGGATTTATGTGTTTCCAAACCAATCCAATCCAACAATTTTATTTCAAAATACAATCCAAACTGAAGATGATCCCAATGCATCAAAAGCAGTGTCAAAGCAGAAATCCTACTTTTACCAGGCCGAAAAAAATAATCCCAAACATCATGCAACGATAGATCTTCCGTGAGTATAGTCGTAATCAGGTGCGCAGCCAGGCTATTTCTAAGGGGGGAGCTGAAGTTATGGAGGCAAAAGCTATGAAAAGGAAAAATTGCTTGTGATTAGAAGAGCCAGGAAAGCACATATAAACAGTTGACTGTACTCACCACGAAACCTGGGGTCCTTCCAACTAAACTGCCATCTTGTTTCTCTGATATTCTTTCATGACGACCGTAAAACTCAACCACCTTGATTACATGTCTCAGCCGAGTTTTGCTTTGATCTATGATTTTTTTCTACTG
>JGI24158J21664_10005120_pt1 | contig 17052 bp, 10 predicted proteins | sample Ectturendosymbi3_FD_21664 | JGI IMG/M metagenome (IMG submission 21664)
GCCTGAAATATGCTCATATCAAAACTCATTCTATTGTAAAACTTAATTAACTTTCAAATGACGTGGAATCAAATAATGCAATAAAACCTACATGTCGTTCTATATAAAACCTACATTCGTGCAATAAAACCTACATGTCGTTCTACAGGCCCGTCGCATGTTCCACTTTCCACCAAGCCTTCTCAGTCAGTTGCTAGTGGCATTCAAATTACCCTGGCACCTGTCAACGAGCGAAATGGGTTGATCAGGTGATAAGTACATGTTTTGATTTCCAATCTAAAGCAGTAACGTTTGCAAACAGTTTCAAAACACCATTTTGGCATTTTTTACAAATCTTGCTTGATGTTTCTAAGCATTTACTTTTTCACGAATGTTGTTGGCGTCTGTTGTTGGCGAGACGCCAACAAAAAAGTTGACTTTCTCAGCAACAAACCGCATTTTTTTGCAGTTGTTTGTTTATTGTTGCTCGCAAGAGCGTCAATGATAGCATTACTCACGTTATTTCAAATGTTACACAACTGCCTCAAGCCAATGAACAAGTAGAAGATGGAGAAAGCTACATTGCGGAAGCAATCCCATTGTAAGTGAANAGACTTTGTTTCTGAGTCGTTGAAACCTATGGATATAATTTAAAACTAGAATTTTTGTCNAAATGTGCGCTCTTGTTTCTACCAAAGAGACATACGCTTNTGGAACAAGAGTATCAAGTTGATGTCACTGAAGCAATGNAGAACAATTATTTTTGTAGCCTAAATACAACGAAGATGAACGTTTGTAATGAAACGTTTTCAGTGTCTTTTACCACTTTGAAGCANGCTTAAGAGTTCAACACAATTTTTATTTCTTCAAAACAACTATTAACCCACCATGAACGTTTAAACCATTGTTTCCAAGCATAATGTCACATCCACTTTCCGTTAAAAATGTTGTGATTGAAGTAAGTAACAGTAACTTACGTGTTTCTGTGTATTTGCTTTCTACTGTGTTTGTGCAAAGAAAATTGACGTCAACCACGCATCTCGTAATATTTTTTCCAAAACATCTTACAATGTTTTCAAGCTGTAACAAATTTNAGATTGTTTATCAAATATTTATATGCATAGAAACANCATGAAAGATAAATTTTGTTTCATTCAAAAACTGCNCTTTNAACGTCACTGCTTTGTCAATTTGTTTTTGAAGTTTCTCTCAAGAGAAAGTTGTGATCCTCGGAGATAGCCAGCGCTCTTGCTGTGACCTCACTGACGCGAATGGGAACTCCAACTGCGCAACCATAGCAACGCGAAGACACCGTAATGCTGACATGATTGTCCATGGACTCAACCGACCTCTGACAAATGGAGTCAATTATTCTTATTATATCATCACGGCAACACCTGTGCGGACAGCCTCGGGCAGTTTCAATGTGATCTACGCAAACAGCGCTGAACAAACTGTGTCTTACCAATACAGTAAGCTAAACTTGGCAGTGCTTGTTCCCAAGTGTACTAGTTAACGTTTAAGGTCTTCATTTCTTCGCTTTTCACTCAAAAACATCAAACGCAAACTTCTAAATTTAATATTTGCAAATAATGTAGTAGTATATTGTACTAACGGATAGGGTTGTATTCAGTGAAATATCTTGCAATATTTCAAAACTATTTCATGTAGAAAATATCTTGTAATAATTCAAAACTATTTCATCTTTTTTATAAAAGCCGTTTGCTCACATGTTTGCGTGCACCACATCCAGGTTCTAAATCAGGAAAAATAAATCGCAGTTAACGATCAGGAGGTTTTCCAGTGGAACTTTGTGTTCGAAAAATAATCTCAACAAGGAACTTTGGTGTTAGGGAGAATTTTCTCTGTCCAGCAGTTCCAATCAAAATTGTTGTAGTGGCAAATAACTCTGCCTTTGCTGAAAGCGAAGCACACTCTGCTTTGCCAGCTCATCGCAAAACAGCATGAACGCAGTGCTTTCAAACTTTGAAACATTCAAAATGTTGTTTCAATTTAAGTGCTTTTTGCGATGTTAAACTAAAAAACTAAATTGCTGATGCTTTGGTCGCAACAAAAAAGTCAGTTCCTTCATTCAAATTAAACATGTTGACTACTGAACCCGAGTTGCCCAATGGATGAATGAAATGGTAATACAGTAGGTGATAAGTCGTATTTTGTAGCATTTTTCGACTCTTTTACGCTCAGCACGACAGGGCTGTTGCTAGAGCTGATATCCGACTTTACCCGAGCACAACAAGGGCCGCTACCTAGTTTGCGCCTCCTCCGGTTCGAAAGGCGGAGTGCTGAATAGTTCCCACACAAAATGCCTTGACTACATTTTCTGTTATTTTCAGTCGCTCATGCAACAAACATTGGCTTATACATTGGACTATCATTTCCAGCTGCAGCAGTGGTAGTTGCTATATTTCTTGGAATTTTGTGCAGAAGGTAGGTTACTCTAATGTGAGGTATTCACGAAAGTCGGGTTTACAAAGAAAATTTAATTGCTTTTGTATTCATTGACAAATTATTTGTTTTTCTTTGCAAAGTAACGAAAGTAGTTTATGCACACTCATTTCCCATAAAACTAAATTTTTCCAGAAATCTTTCAAATAAAGTTCAATTTGAGACATTTCACGGCACGTCCTCTGTTGATTCGCGCTATCGCTTTTTGTAAAATATGGAGGACGTGGTGTATAATAAAAAACGAAGATTATGGACAAAATCAGTTCTTCCCTTTGATCAGATTGTCTTCGTATATTTATCTAGATCCTTGCATGACAAATGTCAAAGCAAAATTTCCCAGAGCCGTAACACATCCCGAATTGAAATACCGCTCCAGTCGGTGAACCGTTCACAAGGTATAGTCATGAACGTTTGAATTTGTGTTTGCAGTTTTGTTTTTCGGCTTACCAGGGGGTCTTGTATTGTTATTTGTTGTCCAACGAGTTTCACATAAATATTTTGTTAGTAGCTTAAGTTTCCAATCAGCAGATGCAACATGGATGTGGCACTACGTTTTGTTTTTTTACTATTTCATTTGGCTTTCATCGCTGCCCTGGCTTTCGCAGCTTTGGAGCTTCTGCAATATTTCATATTAAAAAACCATCGTTTGCAATAGTCAAAACCGTATTGATGAAGTGCCACAAAAACTGTATAAAGGGAAGATTTAGACGAAAACGATTTTCTTAAACCTGGTTATCACCTTAACTGTTGTGAAGATATGAATCTTCTTTTATCTATGATTGTTTTTTTCTGAGGCAAAAAATACAAGAAGTAAAAATACAAAAACTATTTTTCGAAATGTTCGTCTTGAAAGCACAACTTGAGTTGAAATGCTTTCAAAATTGTGTATAGAAATGCAGGTTTCGAAGGAACACTGCGTTTTCTAAGCGGTGCACTTGTTTCATGCATTTATGGGAAAGAAGTACGTGGGTGACCAAATAGGACATCAAATCATGAAAAATAGTGCAGAAATGTCATCCAAGCTGGTAATTCAAATCAAAAGCAATGGCATTAAAAACAAGGTTGAAGACAGTATTCAGATCGTTCATGGGAAGTTTTGCAGACCCTTTGATGATATAGTGAATATTTTTGTAAGTTATTTTAGAATATTAAATTTTATGGTTATAAGAATTATTACATCCAGTAGTTATTATACAGTATTATCTTCTGTTGAAAACTAACATCTGAGAGCAAATTTTTATGATGAGTTCCGCTTTTTGCACATTTTTAAGATTCGAAAATTTTTTCTTTAAAATGTGTCGACTAGTCCAAAAATAAAAAGTCGAAGCAGTTAACAGGCGGGTGCTGCCAAACTAGGTTGCCACTTTAAAAGCAGTAATCGGCGTTCATGACGAACACGTTTTTTGTAAAACTTGCATTCTCGATTATTGGTAAAATTCTATGTGTGAACACAAGTTTAGACAAAGTTTTGAAGCAAACAGTTTATCTGTTGGACACGATAGGCAGGCACTTCGCGTTTTGAATTAGTCGCAATGATGGGAATAAAAATTATAAAAAAACTGCTTGTGAGGTTTAGGAGATTACTGAAGACTGCGCTAAATGCGCCTGAAAAATATTCGGCATGTATGTGTCAATGTCTGATTTGACACAACATTTGCGTTTTGATTCAGATCGGAATTGTGGTAATTAAGCAAGATTTCAAAAATAACAAATTAACCAAAAACGGCGCTTATAACAGACAACCAGTTAAAGTTTTGACTATGTTCGCCTTTGTAGTGTGAAAACCAAGAAGACAAGGTAGGATATTAGGCTGCTAGTCACAGCAAATGAACTCATACATGACATGAAAATACAGTTTTGTTTTTTTTTCAATAGAAACAAGTTAACTCTTCGGTTTGTTATTCAAACAACTGATGTTAATACAAGTGCGCCAACATAATACTTAAATATTCGAATTAGTGCAATATTGCAGAAATTGGCGCATTGTTCTGGCATTTATAATTTTCTGGCAGACTCGTTTCAACGTGATAACAGCTCAGAATTGAATGAAAGTCACGATGTAGCTGTTGCAGACCTTTCTATGTTCTCGATTGGAGCATCATCACTCCTCGATGTTTACCTCAACAAGCGCTCCCATGAAAACCGGTTGTTTTTGGATGAGTTCAAGGTAGGTTTTCCGCAGTTGCTTCCACAGGTAACGAATTTGCAGCGTTTATGAAGACGAAAAGCACAGAGTACCAATTCATGTTGCTTAACATTGAACAGGTGCTCAGTCACGTATAAAAAATAGGAGCGCCCGAAAACCATATGAAAACCGCGATGAGGAGATTTTTGCTTTCCTTGAAGTATCAGCTAAAACTTTTCTGACCTGTTCTACCAGCTAGACAGAACAAATATTTTCGAGCAACAGCACAACAGTGCAAACTTATCAAAAGCAACTATTTCGACGTTGGTGCTTCTGGGTTTGGGGATGACTTTACTATGGTGGAAACCAATTTTTCTTCAGCAGTATGTTTGTAGTAAAAACTATAGTCCATGTCGTTTGTGACAAACGCGGTCGGGCATTTTAGGATCCATGCTTAAGTGCTTGTTTCGATTTTACTTTTTAACAATTTTAAGGAGTAATTGATCCTAATGAAATTTAAACAAAAGTAAAAAAAATTTTCTTTGTTGCATCCCATCTTTTTCGCAGACAAACGCTTTATATTGTAACAACTGTAGCAAGTTCTAGTACGGATGAACTCAGGAGATTGAACAAGAACGTAACGGTTAAAAATCGACAGTAGAACTCACAGCGCTACAAACAGTAGGCTACTCATCAGCTAAGCGGTTGCAGATGCATTTTCAGAACTGAATTACTTACTGTCATCTGTCAGTTCACTTGACTAACGTAGCTATAACGCAACACTAGCTAAACGTAAGGCAAAGAAGTATTGGTTCATTTTGATGAAAGCAGTTCACTAGACCTTGATGAAAAGTGATAGCAAAACCAACTTCCATGCTTGAATCATTTATACGCCGTTACATTCTGCAAAATTTTCAAAGAGTAAATTTTATTAGTGCAACGTAAATTAAATGATAAATTTCGAAATCATACCTTTGCTTCTCGCACTAAACAACTTGGATGAAACACTAAACAGAGTGGTTAAGTGAAGTTTCGAAAGAATTTATTTCATAAAATAATGCAACACAAAATGATTGTGTAGTATACAATTTTTGGCAGCCATTGGATACGTTAATTTGTTGTTCTCTTTTCTATAGGACATCAGCATTCAAAATCTGATGACGACAATGGACGCCTTTTAAAAGTTTTCAAATGGCTTGTTAGTTGCTGTCATTATTCTGCTTTGATGTTTTTTTGATGGTTTTTCATATCAAAGAGACTTTGAAATCGTTGCTTCTGATTCCCAAATGCAAAACAAATGTTTTTTGATGGGCGTTTACTTAATATTTACCTTTGTTCTTCAGAATGTTCTACCAGATATTGTGAACGAAGCAAGTGTAAGAACGCAATATGGACGGCAACTTCAATTCAGCAGCAAAAATCGGTTTAGGAATATCGTACCTAGTGAGTAGTATTCCTCGTCATTTATCTCCATTTTCTTCAAAGTTGCTTTACACGTCTTAATGATCTCTAGTAATATGATGGAAACGACATGGCTATTGCAGGAAATGTTTGGACAAACATTCTTGCACTAACGCAGTAAACATACGTACGCCCATTGCAAATAAGACTATCACCAAAAATAACGCAATCACAAGCAAGCCAAAAGATTTCGTTAATCGTTTTTCAAAATATTTTTTGTCTTAAATAAATGCCTCCTAAAAATGTTGTGTTAATTTTGCTTTCTGCTTTCCTCTCAACTGTTTAATTTTGTCCTCGTAAATACAAAAACACACTACCCCCTATTTGTTTTCGTATGCAGTAGTCAAGGGTGGGCAAACATTTTCTATGGAAGGCCACATAGAAAACTTTATTGCTACTGGGGGCCGCATATATTACATCTATGATCGCTTTAAAAATTTTAACAAAAACTTTTTACATTAGTCAGCACAAAATGTAGGTCGCAATAGTCACCTCCGGTTGAGTATTTATGCGGATTGTAATGAAACGTGTGGAATAAAATCTCAAGAATTCTAATTTAATCGATAAACTTACTGCAACATTGACTCGAAATATGTCCTTACTTGCGTATGGCGGCCTTGCGGGCCGTAATTTGCCCACCCATGCAGTAGTCGGAAGTAAAAATCTCGTTTGCGACACATCCTTGAATTCCTCAAAGAGCAAATATATTATGTTGTTGCCGCACTTTGCCATACATGGAGCGCATCAAGCTAAAAGCAGTGATTTTATATTTTTAATGAAGCAGTTATTTAGAATGCAAAGAAAGCCTGTTCAATGTTTTGCTTATCAAATATCATACTATAATTGCATTTGTCCTCATCAGTTAGCTGTTAATGAGTCATGCATGATCAAAGGTTAACACTTTGAGTTTAGTCTCTTTATATGTGTTGGTGCACATCAACCAAACAGAATTCTTTCTGAACCTGCATACATACGATCGCAAACAAAAAATGCCACTTTGGTTTGTCGTTTTTTTTATTAAAAGTATAAAACATTACAATTTGTGGACGGCGAACCACATGCTTTGAAGGGCGATACCTTATTTAAACAAATTTCCTCCTCCTAATCGCATGTTTAACTGATCGATCTGCTGACAATTAGTATATGTGCCATACTGCTTTTAGGCAAGAGTGTTTACTTGAACATCTCCCACAGAAAGCGCAATTCAAGCGTCAGTGTTTTGCCATTGGCCGTCACCGAAACAACACAAAAAATGCTCATTCACCGCAAATCCATGGATAAAAGGTAGAATTGTATGCAAAAAAAACACGTTGAAACGCCTTACTTGCTAAATATGTGATTTAGCGGTACATAAAAGGGGAAAACTGCGAAGTTGGGCCTGAAAACCGCAAAACCACTCAAGCGGTAAAATACGAAACCAACATTGATTTTGACGGAAAAATTCATTAGTTTTGAAAAGCACCAGCAACTCAAAAAATAATCTCTCGATGGCTTTTCCGGTCGTTACTGACGCTCAGAACGACCTAATTAGCAGTCAATGATGTAAGAATCATATGGTCGCAGAATCGCTAAGTATGCCCAGACAGATGTTTTGGTGACTCGGGAACATTGCGTTTCATGACTCATTTGCTTTTTTCACTAATTTATTTTTTCTAGTTTTGTAGAACTGCATGATTACATTATGAAAGTTATCAAATGGTTTGTGCAAAATATTTGCGATAATTGAATTTACCTTTAACGCAAAATAGACAATACAACTTCTGACCAGAATCATCTCTTTGCCATCGCGTTGCCTTCAGTTTCCACAAAATTAATGAATAATGCATGAATGGTTGCACGTAAGAACTATAAAAATATGAGGACCGACAACAGCGGTCTCACGGTGTTTGCTGAGTGTGCAAAATTAGGGGGTCCATCTTTAATTTACGCGGTTGATTATTTGACCCACACGCTTTCAAGTATGTAGCTCACTTTTGCTCGTTTGCATTGGTGGGCATACGTGAAAACAACGACCAAATAAAATTTTGCACCGGGACCCTAAAAATTATAAGGCCATCACTGCTTTGCCGAAAAGCTGCTTCAAAATTCACGAATTTTTCTTTGCCGAACAATTCAAGACAAAGAAAAACTTGGTGCTTTAAGACTCTACTATCCCTACCCCAATCATTCCGTAAACTTTTCCCAGATTTAATGACTCATTCGTCAAATCTTGTTGCTGATTGGGAGGTCAGTAGCATTTAACCAATCGTCAACCAATCTAACATAATTTCGTTTAAATCACTGGTACTGAAGTTTTGTTTCTAATTCTTTGAGCATTTTTGTACTTTCCTCTTCCCAACAGCGGTGTCGACCTCAGTTCAACACGAACAATCAAAATCTCCCCGAGGTGAGAGGTGATGTAAATCTAATCAAAAATGCTCAAAGCCAATTTTAGTTTTTTCCTAAGATTTAGAAACTGCGCATTTGGACAAAAATGATGAAATTTCATCAACTTATTTTTCTTTTTTGAATCGAAGCAAATTTTTTTAAAAAAAGATGTTCGCACTTTGAAAGTAGCTGTTGATATTTTGTGCCAGCATTTTATTGTGCAACGTCTTTACTCCCACACGCAATGCTCTTGCCAACAAGGAACACATAAATACATGAATGAACAGGAGGATACATACGTGGCGGTAGTAGAAAAATGTACGGTTGATGGCGCTATTACATTTACTTTGATGAAACACAAGCATAAAGGGCATACGAACGAATGACGCCACCCCGATTATTATAATGTAGTGCTGCGATGACTTCCAAGTACACCGATTTACAAAATGTATAAGGGTGTGGGAGACTGCGAAGAACATGGGTAATTTAGGCTGCAGACCTCCCAAGGACGAAGCTACGTATAGTGTAAAGGGAACAACTGCTATAAACAGTTCCCTTTACACTCTACGTAGCTGTAGCAGTAAGTAAACGTTTTTGTTCTGGGTATAAAGTTTAATATGCGCGTAGAATTTTACCAGACTAGAGTTTTTCATTACAGTAGTCTTCCTTTCACTCAAGAAGACTTTTGTTGATGCTAATATTCTCCAGCAAGTTCACCATCGCAAGTCACACTCCCGGACTAGGGTGGATATTAGGGGAGGCGAATGACACGGTCGCCTCGAGCCACCTATTTTTCAAATATGAGGTACCGCCCGCATTTGAGAGTTTCGCACTTAGTTTTTGCAATGTTTTGAGTTCATTTCATAATTGAAATGTGAAACAAAATTATTTCTTTTATCCGCCTAGTCCCCCATCTGCCTTTCGCAGTGGATATGCTTTGAGGCCCCTTTCTGAGAGTTTGCCTCTAGTCCCTAAATTCTAATATCTACCCCTGATCATGAAGCCAGCATGCAGTGAATATACAATAGTTTTGTTGAAATAAGTAGTTTGCAAATAGCTTATTTTGAAATCGCCGTACTTAAGCTTTCAGATTCATGCTTCCACAATCTTGTTTCAGGCGACGACGCTAGAGTAGTTCTCAAGAAACTTGGGAACGATTCGGATTACATCAACGCATCTTTTGTCAATGTAAGCGAGTCTAACTTGTTGCTGCAATTAAGCATTATATGAGTTTGAAAACAGTGGATTGCTAGTTTGTCATATTTGGACTTAGTTACCATTTTTTAAATTTGTTTCGGTCAGCAAATAATCAGTATTGCCCAACTTAGCAGTGCATAGTACAACTTAGCATTGTCTCTTAAGCGAAAATTGGATGTTCGATATACGGCCACAGAAGGACTCGTATCGTGTGCAAAAGGACTCATCTCAGTTGACACTTGATGCACAATGCAGACTGAAGCATCCTGTGAACTGTCATCACCCAAGCCATTAAAATATTTAAAAAATTGTCCTGACCTTTTGTTACTTTTTATATAAAGCTTAAATAAAACCAACAACGAACTCGAGTTTCTAACTTATGAAATGGCTGTGGTAATGATTTTAATAGTCTTTTAAGGACAGGGTTTTTGGATTTCGTGGCTTCTATATCAACGATTAGATGACTCTTGGAGCTTTCGTAATATTGAACATCTTCTGATTCGGTAGGAAGCAGTCTCTGATTGTGACTCTTTGCCTGATGATTTAGTTTTTTTTACGATGAATGCCTGGGAAGTTTCAACACAAAGCTGGGTGATGTTGGGCTCCTTTATCACCAGATTGATAAGCCGCGTTACCTCTATTTTACGGTAGTGGTCATCAAGCGACCGTTAACTCTGTGCTCCACTGACGAGACCACAAAAGGAAGACCTTCAGAATTTGTACTGTAGGTGACATCAACCCATCTTTTTGCGAACAAATAACCTAATACTAACGATCATGAACGCGTGGTACGCCACTGCCAAAGACTTGGAAACATTTACGTGCGCAGCTGTTGCAGCAAATGCTTTTAATGGCTTCTCAGCAGCAAACAAGATTGTTTCTGCAGCGGTTTGGTACTGCTTTACTGTAGATCTTTAAGTGCACACTTTTCTATAAGCCATTGTGTACTGTAGTACGCTTCTAATAGTATTTGCCTTATCAAACCCAAAAAGGTTGAATTTCATTGGTTCAGGGATTTTTGACAATATCTTAGCCTTGCTTTGCGATTGCAAGTCATACGTGTGGTTTCTTCCGCTTTGTGTACTGTGTGTAAAGGGAACAGTTGTTCGCATCATTGAATGCACAAAAATTGTAAAAGCGGTGCCAACTGGGGATTGAGTAAATGCACGCAACATGTTAATCATTAGATCTTGACAAGTTTTATGCAAAAATATATTTTTTGGAAGTGGACAATTCTGATACTTACTACCTGCTTTCAAAAATTAGAGAGCTTAGTGCATTGATGATTGATCGATGATTCCGAGCAAATGTGGAATAACATCCAAATTTTCGCAGATGGTAAATCAACACCAGACAATTTTGTTGCACTGAAACGGTGATTCGCTACAAATGCGTGTGAATATTCAAACGTGTGCCACAGGCAGGACCAACCTTTGGAGCAAATGCGTGCGGTTACTTTCATACTTGAAGACATTCTGTTAAGAAATTCTTCAAGAATTTCTCTATGTCACTGTAATCTAGGGATATGATTTTCAATCGAAGTTCATCGCTGCACAAGGGCCAAAGGAAAACACGGTGAAAGACTTTTGGAGGATGGTCGTGGAAAACCATTGCACAGCAATTGTTATGCTCACCAAAGTTTGGGAAAGTCATAAAGTAAGAAGCAATTTGTTCACTAAAAACAGTTTTTCTCATCTTGATACATCTCTAATATAGTAGGCAACTGCTCGGCAATGTTTTTGCTGTTTAAACTGTGTTCCAGTTATTACAGTAAAATAAAGTTTTGTGTTACATCAAATTACTTTTTATAGCCACGTCATCGGAAACTTAGAGCATGAAAGCACTCTACCCAACCGTTGTGGACCAGAAACCAGTCTTTTTCATTAATTCCTTTCACACTACCTTCAACGTGCTAACGTTTTCTGATTGCCCATACGGAAAACTTTCATTTTTTAACGATTGCTTTAAACATTCTTTGACAAAGGGAGAACTTCCGTCTCATCTAAATGCTGTTCTGTCACTTAGGTAATCAAGGTTGTGTTGAGAGCTTGTCCATTTTGTGAAAATTGTTTGACAAGTTCAATCAACATGAGTTGGTATTTCCCGACCCTGATGGATTGATAGCCGCACAGACAGAAGTACAAGAAATATCCATAGACCTAGAACGATATGGCGTACACAAATTTTATTTTAAGCATGCCATTCTAGGGGTCTTTACCAATCTTAGGAACACTCAAAAACCTACTGAAGTTTTACTTCCATTGCTCTCATTGCATTTGTGCCTGAAAAGTTTTAAACAAATGAGGAGATTTGTTGAAAACGGATAACAGGAACAAATACTCTTTTTTCACATCTATTTTTAAAAACTTGCTAATAAGCACAAAAGCAATACTAAAATATAACTACAAAACAAATCATCAGCGAAAATGTGTATATTAAAACAACGCCATGCACTGAATAGCGCTTACTGACTCACCTCAGGACTAGTTGACTGTGGATTTATTACTCAGCGGTTTCTAATAACCGGCGCACCCAGCTGCAAAAGAGATCTGGACGATAAAAACGCAATCAATTGCTGAATTTGAAAAACACAAATCTTAGTAACAAGGGTTGTTTTGGTAGAGATATCTATCTGATATAATCAGGTATTTCTGCTTTTATAGCAGAATGTTCTGAAAAACTGTTCTGTATAAAGCCAATTAACAAACTGTTTCATCTGCAATGCCGGACTGCTTTAACTGTACTGTAATGATAAAAATGCTTCAGGTCCAATGAAAAACCGCTCGAAAACACTCCGATTCAATGATTAGTTTGTTTTTAATAATCCATTTTTTCTCACATTAAAATTTGATGCGCCTGAAGAATTGAAAGTAGATTTATAAAACGGAGTCAGCATGTATAAACCGACGGTTTTATAACGGAAATACGTAGAAAAATACATCCAACTACATAAATTTAGTAGACGGATGGATTGATCATCCGGCTTCCGCCGTATAAGGAATTTGACATGATGCTTCATGCTTCATCATGGTTACAGTAGCGGCACTTTAAAAAATGTGTGTTGCCATCCAGACGGAGGCCTTCAAATTTTGTCCTAAAGCGAATACTCTTGAAATTGGCTTTTTTTATATTTCCAGCAAGCCGTTTTCTATTTTTCCTAGGAGAAATGCTCTAAATATTGGCCTGATGACGGAAAGAAGATGGAGCTTGGCAGAGTGAGGATTGAATCTAACAGTGAAGCATCTCTTGGAGATTTTTTTGTCAGAAAATTCACTGTCACGTCACAACAACCACAGGTCTGTGGCATTTTCTCGTGAGGTGTCTCGTTTGCAAGTGAATTGCTATAACACTTTACATACTTATACTGTCGTACAAGGTTTTGCAAGCCTGACAAATTGGAAAAGATTTTATCAAAAGAAACAATTAGTTTTCACCGTAAAGATAACCAAAATATTTTACCAAAGTATGCTAGCAAAGTTCTTTTTCCATGCTTTATTTCAACAGTCATTCTTCATTTTGCGAACTGGCTGCATGCATTGCTAACCTCTTTTTGCGTTTTTCACTGTGCGCAATGCTTTGCAAAAAGTAGAAAACGACGATAATGCGACTACTACAAGTGTATCAAAATTCTAGAAATGCTTTAGTTCTGTTTCGTTTGAGCCCTGTTTCTGCACTTTTTTCGGAGTGTCATGAGTGGTCTGCGGCGCCGTTGTCCACTTGCACTGCGGGTCGCGCGACTGCTTTCGCAGTGAATGTTGCAGTGGTGCAAGTCAATGACTGCACTGCGCGTGAACTGTTCGCTCGCACCCACCAATCAACGTCGAGCACAAGGTTGGACAGGCCGCAAGCACCGTTTTTCAAGTCTCCGGTATGACATGCCGGGAATCGAACCCGGCCTAAAGTTTTGGTGGCGCGTCCTCGACCAACTGTGCCAATTAGAAGATTTTGAAATAACTTGTCCATGCTAAACTTCACAATATACTCTTCGCCAGGTGTCGTTCGAGGTAACTCATTTTCATTTCGTTGCTTGGCCTGATCATGGAGTGCCTGATACCACTTCCTCTTTGCTTCGCATGCACAAAGCAGTGATGGAAGTTCAAGCGGAATATTCTGGACCTATAGTGGTTCACTGCAGGTACAACATGGGCGCAGTGCTTTCCGCAAATATGATATGCAGCTATGGTTGTTTCTGCTCTCGATAACGAATGCTATAACCAGATTCTTCTTCTTATGCAACGCAGGATTATTTTTTGTACCACATGAAAGAGGTTTCGAAGTGGCACCTTAACGCTACATATTTCAAATAAGCGTGCAAAATGTTTTTAAAGCCATTTTAGTATCTTGCTCTGGTTAAATATCTAAAGCGCACTGTTGAAAGCATGCTTCCTTGAGCTGTTATAGCAATTGTAAAATTTAGGGCTGCTGTAGTTTTATCATTTCTCTGCTTTTCTTTTTTTCAGCAATAAAAACAAGGTGAAACGTTTAATGTAAAAGTGCACTAAACTCTAACATTTGTAATTTCCTTGTCAAATTGTGTACAGTCATTGAAAACACATGAAATGACGATCATCAGTCTCATCAAACTAGAACAGTTTGTGCAAAACCATTAGTTTAAGTTTTGTAATAATCATACTTCCCAAATGAGATGATTTCCCATTGCGTTTGATTAAAAGCTAGGAGCAAACAATACACTCCATTTGTAGAGACTGCAAAATATGCTCAACAAATGTGAATACTAAGTGGTTTTAGCATGTAAATCAGAATCTTGGTATAAGCACTGGACGTGTACGCTCGTGATAACAATGGCGCACGACGATATTCAACCAACAGGACCTACGAATATCTTTGGAAAATATGCAGGTTACAACCTTGGAAAACTAAATATGTTTACTAAATCAATTACGTACTTAACAACACCGTCACCTGGTTGGTTCGGCGTAAGTGTGATTGTCAAAGTGACAGTTTAAAATAAAAATTAAATTTACGTTCAAGCAACGTTGTAAAAGCTTTTCTGGGGTGAAGTTACATGTACATAGTTCTAAGCAAGGACTTTTCTCAACAAAATCGACCAAACCACGTTTATCAGCAAATAAACAGCTCACTTGGTATACATCTCGAAATACTTCCTCATTATAAAAAAGTCCCTTCATCCTGAACTGCATGAACAAACACTTTTGAAAAGCAACGTATAGCTGCCTCATCGTGATGAGTGGTTCTGACAACGTGAAATGACATTTGCAAAACACTATCAGACAAAGCGAATGACTTCCCTTCCTCTTTCAACCGATTTTGTGCCAGAGGGGTTCGACTTTCCTAAACGAAACCGTTCTACGCCGAAATAGTTTGCAGCAAAGCGTTTCCTGAGTTCTTTCAGGGAACAATCTGCTCGCAACGCTGTTTGCAAACAATGCGGAAAGGTATTACTTTAGGGCTTGACTCCAAATGCATTGATATGCAGTTAGAGCAATGTCATGTTGTCACAAGAAAATTTAGTTCAGAGCACTTTTGCCACTTCGTAACATCACAGATTATTTCCCATTTTCTTTCGAAGATAAGAAAAGGTCAACTTTTTTGTACTTGTTAATATTCCCGATTAAATGGTTGTTTGTCCCTGGCAGTTCTACAAACTATTCGTTTTTTATTTGTGGTTTCCAGGTTGATGAACTTAGATATCGACTTAGGATACTAATCATCACATACTGCAGTTCATATCACGTCTGAATACTTCTGTACAAGGGTAAAAGTGACTTTCTGCAAAGATATAAAGTGCGGACGATTGCAGTGTTTGAATAGGATTAAGCTTATAATAATTTTGTTCCATGGTGCCTGCTAGCGTAAGAAGACCAATAATACGATGAATAATAAATTATATTTTGCATAGGTCAACCACTTACCCTATAACAGGTGTGCCTACACCGTGCCTAGCTTTCCAGTTCAATATGTTTGGTTTCCAAAAAACTTGTAATGTGACAACCACTTTGTGTACACTTTGATGTTAATTAAGTTATTAATTTGTCTTGTTTGGGTACTGGGTAGGGTTTCTTGGATGGATGGATAGTTGTAAAATCGATTCCATGTCAATTGAGACCAAAATCCTTTGAAACTGTTCATTTGAGACCACAATTCACTTTTCATATTAATTTTAGGCCTGATTATTGAAGACTAAGTTCATTCTAAACCACGTTTAGATGTAGGTGTAGCTGTTTCAATTTTCTGTGAATCACTTTACCGTGGCATTTCTTGTTTTTTGACGTAATGTCCCGAATTCTCTCACGTATTTTGCGTCTAGAGTCTACATTCAAGACTAGATTCTAGTAGAATCCAGATTCCAGTACAATATGGTCTAGAGAATATGGAACATGAACTGTGAATATGTTTGTAAGCATGGAGGGAAGTCAATTGCCACTCGTATCACTATAAGATAACTACGGGATGGTAGGCCGCGAGTAGCTCAGAACCAGGCAATTGCTAAGTTGCTCATAAAGCGTAAAAACGTGAAGACACACAGCAGTAGCGTCACTCTTTCATCAGAAAGACAAGATTTTACCTGAACATCGGATAGATGAAAATGCATTGGTTAATCAGTTAAATGATATCCTGATGATCCAACCCTAGTTATAGGCTTGCCAATGTGCACCACTGTTGGTAAATACTGGATCATTTTTAGATTTGGCAAAGACCTGTCAATCGACATGTTGTGTCACTAGATTGCAAATCTAACATTTAGCGACTATGATGATCTGTTAAATTGGTTATTGTAACGTGAAACACCAAACATTTTCACTCTAATTTCACGTTTTGTAAAAAGCACAACGTAAGGAAAAAAGAAAGGATAAGAAACTTTTCATTTTTTATGAATAATTTATTTGCTCTGTGTGTTATGAATGTAGGTATTAAATGACACAAGTAAAAGAGACAATTTTGATAGATCAATGCAACTATTTTGAATACTTTTCAGACATGAATCAGAACTTTAAAAGCAACACTTAAAAAAACTTGTTTTAAGTGGAATCTTGCTGGACATTTAAAAGCAATTACTTATATTTTCAAGAAAAAAACAGTGGATGATAATCAGATCGTTGAAATATGAAACATGTTATTCAGTGACGAAACGCGCCGTTACTAAATACCAAAAAGTCTCATTTTCAATATGTGGTTTTCTGTTGCAGTTTCCAGTACAACTTCGTGGATTTTACTAAATTTAAACACTTAAATTTTATTCAAATATTGTGTGTTTTGTTATCCATCAAATTCATGCGTCAAAGTAAAATCGCATTTCCATAGAGTAACCAATTTTTTTGTGAAATGGCTATACCAAACCCTACCAGTAACACTAGAAAGATTTCTCATCACGTGATATGCAAAAATGTGCAGCGCTGGAGTCGGACGAACTGGAACCTTCATAGGACTGGACGTCTTGAAAGCGGAGTTGGAAGCCCGAAGAGAAGTCAATGTTC
>JGI24158J21664_10005121_pt1 | contig 17051 bp, 18 predicted proteins | sample Ectturendosymbi3_FD_21664 | JGI IMG/M metagenome (IMG submission 21664)
TCACGTTTGGCCCCCCGGTTGCTGCATACATTCAATACTCTATTTTAAAAATGTGCCCCCCCTTCTGGTTTTTGGCCCCCCCTGCTGCTAAATCCTGGCGAAGGGCTTGAGCACACTTCTAGAGTCTGAGTTCTTATTTCGGCAGGAAAGGCTGCCAGTCACCAGTGATATTAGGGGGTCTTTGGCCCTAATGTTTTTTTCCTTCTGTTTCCTGGAAACAGCCTTGTGACGTTTGGTTGTCATTAGATGACGTACTGTTTCGTCATTTAGGATAAGTTTCTTGAATTTGCTTCTCTATCTAAATATTTTGAAGAAAACTTTCACCACAATTATTTTCTTAAAATGTTGCAAAGTTGTTTTAAAGTCGTTGAAAAGCTTCCAGTCTAGCTTTTGCATTGAACAGCTGTTCAGATTTCTCACAACACTAAAAACTTGCTAACCTTCCTTGCATCGGTCGACCTTTGTTACCAGGAAATGTGGATTTGCTGCAACTCACCGTAAGATAAATGGCTGGAAAGTGAACTTTTGCATAACAAAGGGCTTTGTGACGATCTTACGGCGTAACCTAATGTTGATCATAGTGAAAATTTTGAAGTGCTGGGCCATCCATCATGCACATTCAAATTTTTAGACAAAGCTGTTCCATCTTTCCCTGTTCCAGCTACTTGCCCGGTCGATAAGAGCGGCAAGCCTGCAGTCAAATAACTGCATAGATACGGTTTTAAAAAATGCTGGACCGCGGTCACGTGACTGACCTGTCTGCCCGGTGGTGGTGGCTAGGTGAAAGCGGCCAGCAGAACCTTTACTGGTTTGACTCATAAAAATGCTCTCACAATTTCGGAATATATTATAAAGGTGGGTCTGACTAGTATTTCCAATAAAACAGGTTTTGTCTGTTGTGATGAAACACTGTCTCTTGTGATGAAACACTGTCTCTTGAATGTCGCGCAGCAGTTATCTTCGTCGTGAAAGTCTTTTTATACAATTTTTATTTATCTAAATTCTAAACCTACGACGCGATTGGGTCTCGGTGCTTGTTTCACTGAATAATGTCTTGGACGCATATTAATGATTCAGCCCAGCCACATGCCTGGCCTTCGTAATAGGAGCACGAAATGTTTACCCGTCTGTCTTTCACTGAGCGATCCGAACTAATTCGTGTTGATACTCCATGTAAACAAGTGCTTCACACGAAATACTCCGCTGGTACAAGCTTCTATTGTGAGTAAAATAAAACCGTTTGAACGATCATGAATGAGACTTGCGCCGCCCTTTTTCGAATCTTTATTGTCATATTTGATCTCATCCATTGTGATCCTCATGTCATAACCTTCGACAAATAAGTCTGCAGAATACAGGCTTGATATGCACTGTGGCTTTAAGGTCATAGCGTTGATACCCATAAGCTGTTGCAATGCTGCTGCAAATAGTGTTTTTGCGTGTTCGTGTGTGTGTGCTGTTGGGTTGCAGAGGCCCGCAGCATCGACAGATGTCAAACCTGAAGCAAACGATGAATAATGCTATGTATGTGCCTGGGCTGAAAAAACACCTGGTGAAGCTTTTGTTGTAGCATTTTATTTCTTCGCTGTCGCCGAACCGTGACGACCTGTTTAATAATGCAATGAACTGGCTGAGCATTGGTCACGTTGTGTTATTGTTAAAACTGGTCGTTGACAAAAGATTGGCAGCTTCTGCGTTGTGGTGGATTAAACAAAACGATCATGTTTTTCGCACACAAATTTATGTCCCCTCATAACAGGCAGTGGTTTAAAATATTGCCGCTGCCTAACCCCGCAGTATCCGCTTTCAGGCCTCGCGTACTTCGCGCTCCGATTTCATTGTTTTTGAGTCATGTCATGTAACACAGTTGATAAAGAACGCTATTGTTCGTGAGGTTTAAAGGCCAGAGATTTGGACAATAATAAGAAGTAGATCTGTTTGATTTCAGCCACGAATTGTGCCAGCGCATTTATTGTAGGTTGTACAGGTTAATTATATCGGCAAGATATCGTGTTTAAAACGCAATCATGTGTAATATCCGGCTATTGTTTGACTTCTTTTCACAAGAAAAAAGTGAAGAAAAATTATCTTAACGAATACGTTTCTTAAGAGGAGAACACGAGGTCGTAAGGGCTATTGATGGGTGAAAGTGCAGCTGACACCGACAGTGCTCAAACAATATTAGCTTTGTGCTTAAGATGGTGCGGTTTAAATTTTCTGTGTATGAAGAAACAGCTTAATGTGTCCGTGCGCATAGTATGTCTCTTGAAAGCGAATCGTTATCTTCAGGTGAGTAATGCCATTTTCGATAACATAGGAAAGCCCAATTAGCCCGAGCAGGTTGTCATATTAGTACAGGTCTGCGTCTCATGTTGCATCATTTCCGCTGCCTTTTGAAATGAAATCTTTCCACTATTAGGCAGAGCTATAACAGGCAATAAGTCCAAAAACGTTTAGAAACAAACATTTCTGAAATTTTCTCTACGCAGAACATAAACACTGAAACGTAATCAACCAGGTTCACTTGGCATTGTCAAATCTTTCCTGAACTTCAGGCAATATTTCGGGAGATGAACGTACTCCGCGGCTACTGCCAGACAGGCACTTGAAAAGGGCTTCTTAGTGACGAACATGTTTTGTTCTCTGGCACTGATCTCAAGTGCCATAAACTGAAGATTGTTACGTCGCAAATGCTCTCCTGCTTCTCTTTGTTTGGGTTCGAATGGCAAATGTACGGAATAAGTTGTAGAGTACACAGCTCATTTTCAAACGGCTGGTGGAGCTATAGTTGTTTCAGAGAGTTTGATTCGTGTGCAGTGCTTGTTGACATGGTGGACTTTGCGAATTCGCTCTTTGCCATTTGACGGGCATGGTTTAATGCGGTTGTTATTGTTGAATCAGAGCTTGTAGAAATGCCCCATCACTTGAAGCTGATGTGATTTATCGTCGCATAGACAGGTCTGGACTGGAAATCCTACAATGGCAGCTCTGGCCACCAGCGATAAATCGCACCACGCTATACTGTAGAACGTACAGCTCTCGCCTAGCTTTATGTTGACAACGTCACACCGAGACAAGGCAGGGTTGGTCAAGCGAGGGTTGGACTTCACTAGACAAGAAAATGAGTCACTAAAATTAGAAGGTTGCTCAGCTTGGGTAGGAGCTTGTTCACAAGGCGCCAATGATCTCAGTGCGGCAAACTTAAAAGCAACAAGCACAGAAAGATTTTTGCCGCAAAAATTTTCGGAAGTGATGCTAGAAAGTGAAGCTGGGCTTTGGATGAGGCCAGGATCCGGCGCTTCGAAGCAAAACATCGGCAAGCAGATCGATGACGACACTCTGCAAAGTACGGACTCAGATTCGGGATACCGGAAGTCTGAGTGTAGCGACGATCGGCTTCTCACCGGCACTGACTGCGAAAGTTCATCAACAGTTTCACAAGTGTGTGACATCTCTTCCAGATCTGGATCATTCCAGTCTGAAATTCCGAACCTCCATCGCTCTAGTTCGAAAGATCAAAAAAGATGCTGGATCCAGAAATCTCCATTCCAACAAAATAACTCATCGTTACATGAACCTGGATCGAAAGAAGCCAGCGATAAGTCTGTCAAGTCAGGGATTCGACTTGCTACTATGCGGTATGCTGGGATCAACAATTTGAACGATCTTAGGGACTACATGAGGCAAAAATCGAACAACCCTTCGAGTCGCAAACTTGATTCAAACGATGTATTTCTTTCTGGAAAATTCAAATCCAATCAAAACTTGCCCAGTGCTGTCACGTCGGAAACAGTTTCGAAAATATCAGTCTCTGGCTCCACACGTGTGCTTGGCAGCTCAGTGGAAGGAAGGGACTGTGACAGAAAACAAATCCGCAGCATCGCCGAAGGAAAGCAGCCTTTCTGGTTGAAAGCTGACCTTCGCGTTTGTGTTTTTGTTTCTTCCCAAGGCAAGTAAAATTGCTGGACAGTGTGTGCGAAGTATTAGACTTTAATGACCACACGTCTGCAAATCTAAACCTGCACTTAACCTTGACATGTGTTTGTGAGAATTCTATGCCGCTTACATGTTTTTATGCTTTGCTGGTCAGGTTCTCAGGTGTACGACGATTACAGCCACAGAGTAGTCGTAAAAGAAGATGGAATTCGTTCGTTAATCATTTCACCTGCGAAACCTGAAGATAGCGGCGAATACACTGTCATTGCTGAAAGCTCAGCCGGAAAAGCAGTGAGCACGATGTGCCTCACCGTTATAGGTGAGCTCGGCGGCATGCATAGATTGGAGCGAATATCAGCAAAAATAGACCCTGGACATTATACACTGGCTTTATCAATGCTCTCATCTTTTCGTCGAGCATATAAAACGTATTTACCAAGCCATGACATGCGTTGCCAGAGATGATGGATGTAACGCTTCTAAGCCAGGGGTGCGCAATTTTTTCGCTATTCCCGGCAGCATTGCGTTTATTTTTATGAATTAAGGCCGCCAGTCAGTTCAAGTTGTTTTTTGCATTGCTTCTGTTCTGCTTCCACACAATGAGCCTAACCTTCCACATGGCTGTTTGGTCGTCTTTCTACTAAGTATCCTCATACAGTAGTAGACAAAAAGTTGTTATTAATCCACGGCCGCCATAAATTATATTTTGCATTACATGTGCACGGCCGCATGATTTTTTACACAAGGCTGCATGTTGTGCATCCCTGTTCTAGGCCATCACGCTAACGGTTTTGCATAAACGGGTGTATATTGTGACAGCACAAGAGGGTCTGGAACGACCGCGCATTCTTGAGAAGCCACAGAGCGTGACGGTAAAGGAAGGTGACACTGTGCGGCTCGAGGTCTTCGCTGCTGGACGACCCACCCCAGAAATTGTTTGGCTCAAAGACAATGTCTTGCTGCTGCCTGACAAGCATCCTGATATCCGGTAAGCCTCGGCACAGATATGCATCTTTGGGGAAGTGATTTGTTGGAGTGCGATTTGTAGAAAGCGTCTGGCATGAAATTGAGCGGGTTATCACATTTGAATGAAGATACGCTTCGTTGAACACATGCGTGCAAATTGTTTCAAATCAAAGCATCAGATAAGTTGAAGAAACGGGAAACTTGATTCTTCGAACATTTACATTTTTGGGAATGTATTGCAAAAGTCCATAGGCCTTGTTGTGGTGTATGCACAGTCGTTTAATACATGGCTGTGTGCCTGATCCACAATTCAGGCATACATGAGCATGTGAACAAAGGCGCCTCTGAGTTTGTTTGTTGCACAATAAAGTGGTTTCGCTTGTCTCTGAGCGTCACTGTCACCGTTCTGTGATGCACGAAGATATTTAATGTGTTCAGCAAACTTTGTGTGCACACTGTGCAGATGAGCTTATGTTCTTCCGCTTGTTTAAAATTTTTTAATACAGTGATATAACTACATAAACGTTTATTAAGGAGCAAAACGTTTCTTAAAGATTTTTCGAGCAATTTCTTGTCAAGCAACATAGCACCACTAACAGGAAATGCCCAGCACGCGTTGAAGGCCACTGACCCTCGTGCCAGGCACACATCGCAAGAGAACAGTAGGTAGTTCACAAACGTATTCGCAACAAACAGTACAATCTGTACTGGTTAAGTCCATCTGAACGAAGAATTTATCAAGGTGGACAGCAAATAGATATGATGTTTGCACCGCGAAGTGATATTCGGTAAAAAATTGCGCGATTGTTTGTCGTCCTGTATCGGAACCTTTTTGGAATTTGCAACTGTTTTCCAGGAAGTTTTCTTTTCTTTGTCAGCCGTATTGTATTTTCCTCGTTTGCTGCTTACGCATGTCCTACGAGAGGTGGCACAGGAGGTACATCATACTCGGTAGGTTTTAGGGCCCTGGAGGATGAAAGCGCACACGTTAAATTTTTCTGTAATCAAACACACAATTTCAAGTGTAAGGCAGATGTCAGTATAACAATTTATTTATTTGTAAATCTTAGCATGGTTTCTATTTCATCTATAGTCTGATTGCCAACAACTATACAAGCTTTGACAGCTGCGTCTGGAGCTATGGGGCCCGGTGTCGGTCTTCGTACCTGCTGGTAAAGTTTCTCTCAGAGGCCCTGTGCTTACGTCATGATGGTCACGCTCGACCCACTCCAAGAGCAGTGGAGCGTGGTAGAATCTGGTCATGTTTGCAGATTGATGTCATGCTGTGTCCACCTTTGCTGGGAAATTCATTTTGTGCCGCAATTTGAATTTCATAGAATCGAGGGCGTTGATGGTCACGGTCTGCTAACCATCGAGGATGCCAACAAAAGCCTTCATGACGCTTGGTACACCGCCACTGCCGTGAACAAGGCCGGGAGGGACCTGACCCGGTGTAAGGTCAACGTGGACAGGACGGAGACCCAACCGGGGCCGGATAAGAAGTTGTACATACCCAAGACCGCAAAGAAACGGTTGCCCGTCGACACATCACCTGAAAAAGTGGATTTGCGTAAGGTAAGACTTGGTCCTGGCTTATTTAGCAACTCCAGCTCACTGCACAGAAAGGCGCCTCAAACGCGTGAGTTCAATTGAGTTCAATCCACTGCTGCGTCACTTTAAAGCCTGTGATGCTCGTGCGTTGGTGCGGCGGTGGTTTTATCTTTCGGGAGGTTTCGACGCGAAAGTGCGTTTTAAAATATCATCTTTGTGGGAAAGTCCAGCAAAGCGATTTACTTTTAATCGCAGAAGCGATCGTTATTATACAGGTTTTGACAGCTGATTCTGTTTGAATAAGAGCTGATGATGTCTACATCGTAGGCGAAATATATACTTTGTAAGATCTCAAAGTGTCTGATTCTTTGCTGAGAAAGGGTTTCTTTCTATAGACCAGTGGTTCCTAAACTGTGGTACGCGAATGCCTTCAAGGTGGTGCGGGAGACCCTTCTGTTCTTCTACACAAAAAGAATGCCTTTTTTCATTTATCGGGTTCTGTTAATAAACTCCTGCACGTTTGTGTACCTCCCTTATTAATCTCGAAAAATGGCTATTATAGTCTATCACAACCATGTTGTTCACGCCGCATTTGCGTCAAGTTTAGTTTTCCAAACTTTTGATCGAATGATATTTGGCGGATTGAGTTTTCCTGGAGCAAGGTGGTACGCGGTGACAATTTGGATCCCACAAATGGGACGCGATCAGAAAAAGTTTGGAAACCACTGCTGCAGACAAAGCAATCATTAATTTACATAAAGCTCAGATCGAGTCTTCGCCTGATCCAAACTACTCGACATTCTGTTGATGCATATTCGCTCTTCGACTTTTTATGCTTCTCTTTGGTTTTGTCAAAAATGTGTAAACACATGTTGTCTGAGCTACTGTTTCTAGTGTCACGGTGGCAAATTTGAAACAATGTGGGGGTGAAGAAACGAACTCATTACAACCGCTTGTGTCGCACGAGAGCCCCTTCTTGGAAACTGAATAAAAGACACTAAAATACTTTTGCAGCTGGAAAACTTTGACGAGTCGGATTTATACGACCCTAGCAAGTTGCAGAAACCGCGCATTAAAAAGAAACTCGTCTCTTGCAAACAGAAGATTTTGGGTTCTGTTCACTTCGATTGCCACATCGTTCCCATCGGAGACCCAACCATGAAGGTGGGTGCTGTATAAATTGGCCCACGTGTCAAGATGCTTGCTTGTAACTTTCGGATGCTTTGCAACCATCAGATGAAACGTTTACGCCCCAGACCATAAAAATAATCTCCCCATATTTTGGCATTACTGTCGTGGAATATCATCTTGTTTAACTAAGCATTGCTCTTAGGTTGAATGGCTCTTAGATGGAAACCCCCTCGAATATGCGAACAGAATAATGACAGTCTTTGAGTTTGGTTACGCAGCCTTGGATATTAACGCTGTGTATCCCCGAGACACAGGTGAGTGGCTAGTGATAACTTTGCGTTGTAACTCTGACATGGCTGCTGCTCTGGAGGCTGTTGATTCAAAGTCGCAAGTCTCGGTCTTGTTGTTCCTGTAGCATATATAGTTCGATAACGGCGAATTGCTTTTAAACCCAGCAATGAAAGAATTTCCAAAGCTTAGTAAGTCATACATTGTGCGGGCAGAGGTGATTTATTACAGGGGAATAAGCACATATCTCGCATTGATTCATCCTGTAGAAATTCATTTTTGAACTCATAATTCTTAACCTTCTCTACTGTACCATACTTGTTGAAGAAGTTGTAAATGCGTGGTGTTACTCTAGAAAATTTCTGACCACGGAAACTGTCATTGTTTATAACAGTTAAAATCTGTGCATGATTTGTTTATTGTTTGTCATTTTCAATCTAGTTTTCATGAAGTAGCAACAACATGCACTGATCGATATTTCAGGAGTTATCAGCTGTCGCGCAACGAACGCCCACGGCCAAGTTCAAAGTTCATGCACTTTGATTGTGAAGGAAGAGAAAGGTTTAATAGACGCGACCCAACTCCCTGATGCAGGGAAGCTTGAGAGGATACAGACGACTGAGCAGCACAGACAAGAGGTTGGTTGGTTACTGTTTCAACTAACGTTGTTTCAAGCTATCAACAAGCAGTAATTGTCAGATGTGGATGGAATTTATCATTTATCTTCGCCTCATCTGAAGAATAGTAGCTTGTTTGTGTCCTTAATTAGTTTGAAAGGTTCTTGCTTGTTGCACTTGGCTGTCTAAGCTACAGCAGCGGTGGCTCTGCAGCAACAATATGTTTGTGAGTCGTTATGACAATTCCCGTTTGCCTTACTGACCAATAACAGAAGTAAAAGCCATAATTATTTAATGGTTCGTGCTTTGTACAAAGAGTCTGGATTTTTGTTTTGTGATTTTTTACCTGATTTTTTTCCCGCTANACTAAACTGAGCATTCGTAAGAGCTGGAAAGCACTTGCCTTATTGCTTATATGATAGACATATGTGTCATTGTTATTTGTCCTGTNAGGTATTAATTTACAGTAAAATTCGCTGGCAAGGTCCAACACATTAGGATAGAAACCATCCTTGCTGATCACTAGTTTTGCTTCCCTGACCAGTTGTCGCTTGCTCACGACCGCCACGACTATGACGATACGGAAGAGAAGTCTGCTCCGAGATTAGTTTTACCTCCAGAGGCGGTACAAGTTCAAGAAGGAGAGCCAGCTCGATTCAGCTGCCGCGTTGTTGGATATCCTCCTCCCAAAGTCGACTGGTTTGTCAATGAACAAGCAATACGTCCCAGCAAAAGGTATGCGCAGCCTAAGACAAGTAGTGGAGTTCGCCAATTACTGCCTTTTCTGCACTTTTTGTCTTTCTCATTGATATCCGATTTCTGAATGATTTCATTCTAACGTTTTTAGATTCCGCGTCTGGCACGACGGTATCCACCATTTCGAAATTGCCAACGTCCGCAGTTACGACCACGGAAAAGTCCGCATGGTGGCGCGCAACAGCGAGGGGGTTGTAGAAATATCAGTGGCGCTTGACGTCAGCCAGGCTCATGACGTCAGAACAGTGCTGCACAAAGCTGACGTGAGAAAAGGTGACGTCGAGAAGAAAACTGCGTATGACGCTGCTGCGCTGAAGCAATACCGCGCGAAGCGAGACGCTGAGGAGGAACTGAGGGGTGAGTACAGTGCTGAGCCGAATGATGTTTTGTTGAATCGCGCGTGACCGAACTATTTTCCAGGAATTATCACCAATGTGTGAAGAAGTCAGTGCATGTATTGCTTGTAAAAAATAAAAAGAACGCGGTCTCATGGGATGAGTTCGCAGCAGGCTTTCAACTTCGCTTCTTGTCTCAGCTTTTTTGGTCTGAGTTCTCTGTAAAGCACGCAAACTTACTGGAAGACATCATCGCTCAATATTCACTGCAAAAGAGTTTTCCTCGTTGCTGGGGGTGCCCATTGCATTGCTGGGGGTGCCCACTGGACATAGGTCGACTTTTCACCCGCTTAAGTTTTGTGCTTGTCAGCTACAAAGCTATTCTTAGTTGCTTTGCGTAAAAAGCTTAGATGAAACAGGTATCGCGTAACGGACATCAGTTAATGTTTCAAGGGCCCGACTCACAAACTCAGATCATATCCCTGGTATTGTAAAATCGGCTGAAAGCACTTGTTCTAGAACATTTCGCACACTCCAACCAGTCTCATATCACTTGTAAGGAAAGTTCTCTTTTATTGGTCACATGAAAATGGCACCAACAGCTAAAATGGTGCATTTTTAGTAATAAGATAAAACCAGTATTTTTTGTTCAAAATGTCGTGAAAACTTCTCCGCTCAGGCAAAGTGCTTTTGAAATCGACATGCGGCCTTGAAACTTTGTTGTGCGGCAGAAACCTGCCCCCATGTTTAGTCACGTGTTTGGATAATCAGTCACCAATTTTAAGAGATGTTTTGCAACACAACTGGAACATGTGTTGGACCAGTGACTCTTATCACTTAAACCAGCTGCCACCTTTTTCAGAGAAAAGAGGTAAACACATGGTGGCGCTACGTGAAGTGGAGAAACCCATCACAGGTATCCGGCAATTAAAAAAGGTGGAGCGTCACGAGGAACTCCAAAGCAAGTTCACCGAATTGTCAGAGGAAGAAAGAATGTTGAACAAGTTAGACGCAGAAAAGAAAAAGGTAAGGGCACGCAGGCTTTTCGTAAGTGATTAACAAAATATTTGTCTTAACCTCTTCCAGTAGATGACTTACCCCTTCATTGGAAATTTACGAAAGCTTTATGACGTTTAATGCCAGGGTTGTCTCAACTGTTTTGGACTGGAGGGGTGTTTCGTGTTTACACAAAAGTTTTTGAGTGCAAACACAAATCTGAATTGTTTCAAAAAACAGACCATCATCAGGAAGCAAGCACAAAGTGACGGGTAACATGAAACTTAGGTGAACCTTGCTCTGTACAGAATTTCAACTGTTGAAAAACTAAAACAAAGTAATAAAAGATGTACAACACCGCAGATATCAATATAAATAAACTTATCGTTGTTGTCCGATTAAAATTCCGAAGAAAACACGTGAGAAAAAGTTATTGTTTACCAAACAATGTCTATCAGAGCAAGGCCAAGGACCGCGATTACGAAATTTTCATTCGTAAAACGAAAGATGAACTTTCCCACTGGAAAAAGCCCGTCGAAGAGGAAAAGGCCAGACCTCCTCTGCTGAGAAGACCTCGGGAATCTCTTCCTCCTCCATTTGTCGTTGATCAGGTCTATAGTGAAGCTGAGATCACTGCACCACGAATATTCATCAACTCCACCTGCTCGACATGCACTGCTTACAATGATTTCTTTTCTGGTCCTGTTTGCGTTAGTTAGATAAATGTCGTTTCAAAGAATGCATGGATTTCGACTTATTGGCTTGCTATAAGCCGAACAGGCTGCATGAAGTGGATGTCACTACTCATCACACCCGAGATTCTGGAGAATCGAGCAGTGATTTTTCGTCATGGCATTCAAACATTGTTTTCATCGAATTGGGCATTATATTGAAATCTAATAAGGCTATTCTTTCTATTCCCGGTTTGTAGTTTTATTTAAAAACAGACAACAGCATAAATTCGTTCACCCTCACAGGTGTTTGCCCAAATGTTACGAGGCGTTTAAGGGCAAGTACTAAGTAAAGCAGGAAAGCTAAAGCATGCTCGGTCATCGAAAAACAGCTACGTCTTTCTAGAGTTCAATTTAAATTTGTACGAATCACTTTTCACGCATGGATGCATGTAGTCACGTGACGAACGTGCCCCTCGCACCTGGCAGCAAAGCTTTTTCTACTGTCGCAGGTTGATCTTCCTGACGACGTTGAAGCCCCAGCCATTGTCGAACGGCTCCACAACTTGACTGTCCGGAAAGGACAAGACGCGAAGTTGAGAGTTCGATTCCGCGGTAAACCGGAACCTGAAGTCACGTGGTATCGAAACGAGGCAAAACTCGATCTTTCGGATCGTATTGTTTGGTCCTACCCGGAGGTGAGTTGCCTCTTTAAAAAGAAAACAGGGCGATTGTTGGAAGTTTCAGCAGCTTGGTAATAAATTCAAACGTTGATTTCGATCTCGACAAAGGCTCGCCTCCTTATCCGATTCACTCACTCAGACTCACAACATCACATCCTGGTTTGCAACATTTGGCGGAAATGGAGATTGTGGATGTTTCTGTTGCGTTGAGAAATTAAAATAGGGTTTTATGCTTCAGTAACAACTATAGTTTTGATTCGATGATAACTGGGAAATATCTGCGCGCACAGGCGTAGCGCACGGGGGCCAGGGGGGCGGCCGCCTCAACTACTGGTGCGAAGTTTCAAGATCAGGTGAATCAAGGGAGTGCTTGTCAACAACAAAATGATTACCGCTAACCCTCCCTCGTGGTTACGTCCCACCCTCCCCCATGATTGCCGCACACCTTCTCCTATGATTACTGCCGACCCTCCCCTATGATTACCCCTGACCCCTCCCCCATGATTGCCGCCCACCATCCCGCATGATTGCAGTCGACCCCTCCCCAATGGTTACCACCCACCCCTCACCCTTGAATGCCGCTGACCCAAACCCCATGTAAAAGTCTCTCACGAGCGTGTATGGCTGCACGTAGTCTGTCATGCGGCCTAAAGTCGTAAATTTGATTTCAGTAAAATGTTTCAAAGTTTGGAAATCATATTCATTTCAAATGTATGCTGTGGATAAAAATGCTGTCTTTTAAGATGGTTTTTGTTTCGCCAAAAATTGCGCTCAACAAACTTTGTTCGATAATAACGCTTTCTCGTTCAAAATCTTTATTCTGACTGCATGCGTGTTTTTTTCTATGAACGCATCGTGTTGTCCATTTTTTCCAAACGACTTCTTTGTCCCTATTTTACATTTTAATCTTATTTATAAGGCAGGCATACCCGTTGAAGCGCTTTTCCTCTCAGCAAGTTAAAGCTAGTCTGACAATACGTTGTGTCAAAACCGACTGTTGTCCGACCCTGTGTAAGGTTGGCTTCCACATTACGTTGCTGTTCAACGTGACAGCGATCCTTTGACATCACTCCTCTCACCCCCCGCCTTTCAGATTTTTATTTTCCTGTTTGTTTCGCAACATTCACCGCTTTGTCACTGTCTTATTTTTTAACGGCAATCTATTTTCTGCCAGAGGCCCCTGACTGCGATAAACAGTTCCAGGAACCTAATATCGCACTAGAAGTAAAAGTGCTTGTTTTTTTTGACTAAAACGAAAATTCTTGCAATTCAAAACTACATGCAGTTTTGCATGAGCAGGAAAACATCAAGCTCATTTTATTGTGAAACAGTGATTATTTCTTATCTGCGTTATATCCATGATCTATGGCAGGGGTATCCAAACGTTTTTGACTTAGGGCCACATAAACTAGAACTCCACAGTCTGGGGGCAGGCACATCTTGCACAATGTGATTGTTTCGGAAATGTGACATTCTACCAAATCAACAAATTTTTCATAATTATATTATTTTTACATCATTGGCAAATGTCTTCGCGGGCCGGATTTGGTCCGCGGGCCTTGGTTTGGAGACCCATGATGTATGGTGTTTTGTTTTATTTGAAAAACATGCCGTTAATGCTGTTTTGTGATAAAATCTCACCAATATTTTATTAGGCTGACGTATGCGAGCTGTGCATCAGAAACGCTAGTTCCAGTGACTCCAGCTCTATTTCTGTTTGCATCTCCAATGTGGCTGGACAAGCAGGCACCCAGTGCTTTCTTTTAGTGCAAGGCAAGTTCTTTTACTGAAATCCATCGCTCTTTATTTAACAATAGAACTTATCAAAAACTTAACCTACTGTTACAAGAAAGTGCAACAGCAAGTTTTGTTTATTTCAACCGAATCTCTTATTTTTATGATAACTTGTGGAATTCCCAACTTACATTTCAACCCTCTGCGCAGAAATCACCGATGAATTGATTTTCACTGAAGACTTGAGGGATGCGCATGCGCAGGAAAAGGACAAGTCTGTTATTCTGGAATGTTCGTTGTCGAAAGCATCGACGCAGGTTGAATGGCGGTTTCTCCGAGACGGTGGGACGGTCGAAGCTGTGTTACGTGACAATCCCAAGTACCAGCTCCGCTCCGAGGGAAGCTGCCGTTACCTGCGCGTCAGCGACGTGGCCCTGGCAGATGCCGGGAATTACTCATGCGTAACGATCAACCAGCAAGGAAATGAAGTCAGGACTTCAGCGCATCTCACTGTGCAAGGTCAGTCAAACCACCGCTCGGTCGTGTGCAGTAGGACTCATGAGTCTGTACGCTGCTTGTATAGTGACGAAGGTAACATCGTCGCAAGAATGAAAATGCCACTCAGTTAACACTTGTTTTAAATGAACTTAAATTTTTATGTGACAGCTGTCCCGAAGAAGATCACCAGTGGTTTAAAGGAGCAGCGGATACGGGAAGGAAGACACGCCTACTTCTCTGTCGCAGTCTCCCATGAAGACCAGGAAGGCACTTGGATGAAAAACGGGAGTCCGATCCTGGTAACTACTATTTTAGTCCAGAGCCGTCGAATTTTGATCCTGCTCTTTTGCACCAAGAGCAATTTGTATCGGTCGGTACAGTGGTTGCAAGCCGCTACAAAACCTTGATATTCACAAAACNAGCGTCGCTGAATCACCAGAACGTTTCCATCCGGTTCTGCTCCATGGAACTGGCGCTCCCAACGACAAGAACTGAAGAGACTTGGAATTTTCCAAACTATGTTGCTTGTCCTGTTCCTGATTCATTCCACACTGACCTGTAGTAATCCTCTCTCTCATTCTTGGCTGGCATCTCATTTGGGTGCATTTCCTCATATTTATAAAAAGATTGATCAGCTACTCGAAGCATAATAACTCTCAAATTTTTTTCGTTTATTTTTATTTTTTTAGGAAACCGCAAAATATTCATTTTCAAACACCGGAAACAAACGCACGTTGACAATCAGCAACGTCACAATGGATGATGACGCAGATTATGGGTATACTTTCGGCGAAGAATCGTCCGTCGCTCACCTGTCAGTTGAAGGTACGAGCTTCGTAACATTCCAGCAATTGTGATTCAGACAATCCAGTCACCACCATCTCCAGTGCACGATAGTAAAAGTCCACTTTTGAGTTACTGTGAAAAGCTACGACATAGATTTTCTGACAAAAGGTTTTTGTCAAGAAACGGTGGAATTCATGTTTATTTCTATGTTTCAGGCATTGAAGCTCAGATATTGAAGCCACTTAAAGATCAAGTGGCGTTTGTTGGGGACGTTGTGACGTTTGAGGCAACTGTTTCCAGAGACGAGGCCCAGGGAAAATGGTTCCACGACGGCCAGGCTGTTGACAAATCGGAAAGGTAAGCTCGAAATACACATGGATGTTCATCATAATCTGCTGTGGGGTCTGTGTGCCAATGCCATGGATAGGATAAGGCAAGCTTGTTTGTGTTTTTTTCGAGTAATAGTTTTATGACATTTGGAGCAACTTTGAGTTATTATTGTTTATAACGTTTGGCATGATTACTATAAACTTTGCGCATAACTGCGCAGTAGACCAGACGCCTGTCATTGTGAGAGATGTAATACAATTTTTTAAATAGTTCTTCTGTCATTTTCCTTGTAATGCTGTTTAATGCCATCAACTTTTGTCAGAATTATTATCACATCTGATCGAAAGAATCATATGTTGATAATTGAAAGTTGCTCTGTGGAAGATTCTGGAACTTACACATTCAAGACAGGAAAAAATCAGAGTTCTGCTAAGTTGAAAGTTAAAGGTAACTGTGGCGACGAAAGTTGCATAAAGATCTTTCAGAAATTTTTTTCATTTGGTAACACACTTCGCTAAATTGAAACCATGTTCGAAATGAGGCCAGTCTGTAGTGGCTTAGTAATTTTTCTTTTGGATAAAGTCTGAAAGAAGTTGAGATCTTTTTCCACACGGGGATAAAATGGCGGATCTCTGCTGGTGTGCCGTTCGGACGTAGGCGAAAAGATCTTGTCATAAATCCTTTCTTATTCTACATCTATGTGTGATGGATTCACGAACAATAGATAATGATTTTAGTGACTAATAATTTATTCCATGCTGCTCTTGGTGGCTGCTGTGTATGAAGCCATTGTCTGTGGCCGCTCTCTTGAAACGACACTTGTGATGTAACAAAGCATGTCGATTCACCAAATGAAGTAGGTTCGATGTTACGCGCAGTTGTTGACGTCAGCGAGAGAATGAAAAATGAACGTGTTGTGGAGTCAACTGATGCGAACTTCAAATGCACACTTGACCAAGCTAATTACAAAGATGGGAAATGGCTGCGAAACGGAAAAGAAATCAAAGTCGACCGAACAAAATACTCCCCCAGTGTGGAAGGATGCACACAGCGCCTACGTGTGCATGACGTGAATCGTGATGACGCAGGCACATACACTTACATAACCGGAAGTGGATCGAGAAGTGATGCCACATTGGAAGTTACGCCTGTGCACATTACGGAACCTCTCCGTGACGTCACAGACACGGAGACCAATACCGTGCAGTTACGTGTCGTCTTGTCTCATCCAGGCTTGAAAGGATCATGGCACAAGGATGGAGAAATTGTCAAGGTCAGATGAGTGCGTGAGCGCTTTTATGCTGCGATGCAATGCCGACCTATTCCTATGAAGACCGTAAATGTTTGTTCGCCACCAAAATATAAGTAAACACAACAGATGTTATTGAGGTATTTTTATGTATTATATCGCAACCAGCATGCTGGGTTTCACTGATCTTGGTGTTATGTCGCCGGAATGTCTGAAACCAACAATCATAACGCTACTTAGACTTCTATCCTTTGCGATGTTTCAAAATACGACGTTTGTGTTGCAATCACAGGACACCAGTAGCCGGACAGTGTCGGTGGACGGAGCGAGCCACTGTTTGACGCTGAACTCCCTGTCGATAAATGACCAGGGAACTTATGAATTCCGCGTTGGGGGCCAGACAAGCAAAGCCCGCTTGTCAGTCAGGGGTAAGTATTCCTGTGATCATCAGGACGTTTGATGCCCGCTGTTACACGATTGAAAAACGAAATAATCGCCTGATTCATTGCTGCATCTATGACCCC
>JGI24158J21664_10005122_pt1 | contig 17049 bp, 11 predicted proteins | sample Ectturendosymbi3_FD_21664 | JGI IMG/M metagenome (IMG submission 21664)
TTTCTAGCGTTTCTGGTTCAAAACTTATGATTTAAAATAAACAAATTAATTAATTATCTAATTAGCTAATTAGTCAAATATTTTTACCAACTTACATCATAACTTTTGAACCCGAAACCCCAGCAGGTCGACCAAAGTATCAAAAAACTCGGATTGTAGCCTAGTTTTCAGTAAAAACTTCAGTGAAATACTACCACCTAACGATTGGCGCCCAGGGCCAGGCAAAGTGGGCCAAGGTGGCCTAAAAGTCCTCTACTTATGACGTCACTCATAAAAAACCCGCAACCCCCAAGCAAAAAATTTTTTTTCGAGTGCAGTCTAGAAGACTTGCCGCGTCTTTTGAGACTTTTACCAGGTCTGTAGAGCATACCGGACCAGAGAAATTCTCGTGCAAAGCCACGTGCGTTTAGGTGTTTTTTTCCCAAAAATCCCTGAATCCTAGCGGACGCCAAAGAGTTAAGTAACCTATGATCAAAAGCAGCTTACAATCAAGGGCGTCTAACAATCACACAAATATGGTGTAATGAAGAAAACATGAAGGCAAACAACATAATATGTAGAAGTAAGGCATGGGCATAGGTGAGAAAGACAACCGGCAATGCTTAGGAAATATAAAGCTATTTAGCATCCACCAAAATTCAATGAGAGCGTGGGCAGCAGAAGTGCATGGTATGTGACAAAAAATGACAAAAAATAATTTTGAACAACCCATGGTCTATGATGAAGTACTATAGTTGCCCATAAAGAACACAGAGGACTGTGTCCTAAAAAAGAATATGGAAAGATAAGGGCGATAATAGTCACAACAGCTAGTCAGAAGTTTAATAATTGGAACAGGTTATAAACAGAACAAAAAATCAGAAAAGGTGGAAGGCATAGGTATATGCAGGGACGCATCCAGAGGGTCTGTTTGGNTGTCATGACAGGTACCTTTGTACTGCAGGTAGGCTACTCAGCATTAAAGCCGATGATAAAATATCAAACGCTGTCACTGCAGGTCTCTAATACAGGTGGTTTGGAACAGGCAACAGCCTACATTTCCTTCAAACGTTGCATAGTACTTTTACGATACAACACGTCAAAATGGCAGCGCGCCTAAATTTCCCGCTGTATCTATGTTGCACAACGTTCGGTAGCTTTGGCAAGTGGCTGTGCTTTTCTATATTTCGGTTAGTCCTTGCATGGTGCATGACCTGGATGTAGAATGCGACCCAAGTTCTTTTTGTATATCAGAGCTTCTGTCAAATGGGACAGTGCTTCCCAAAACCGTCGTGTTAGCATTTTACCGCGTGGTATCTGTGGATACAATGCACTGTAGATAGACTTCCCTGTTTGCAGTTTCAACGCTACTTAGGCTCTATGATGTAATAATACAAAATGTTGCAACATAAAGGACGACATCGACGTTGCAACATAAAAAATGTATACCAATTTTCAATCAAAAAATTAAGGATGCGCGTTATACATGAGTGCGCATTATACTTGAATAAATACGGTAGATAATTAATTTGTTTATTTTAGATCATAACTTTTGACCCAGAAATGCTAGAAAGTTGATCAAAGGCTCAAAAGACTCGGACTCGAGCCTAGTTTCCAATAAAAACTTCAGCGAAGCACTTTGGCCTAGTGGTTGGGCCCTAGGCCAGGAAACATGAGCCAAAATTAACCCAAGACTATTTCACTTATGATGTCAATCTCAAAAAATCTGCAACCTCCAACCAAAATTTTTTTCGAGTGCAGACTAGAAGACTGGCCGATCCGTTTGAGCCCTTGAACAGCTCTCTAGCGCAATCGGCGGAGGAGCTATGGCATTGGTATAGCAACCGAAAACTGCTGTTTTTAGGCTGAAATCGAAGTACGAATATACCGTACACCGGCTCTCAAAGTGCTAACCTATATTTTTACAAGGAATTTCTCATAATGAAAGGCGTGACAGCTAGCCTCAGAAACTGTGGTCGCCTTATCTGAACAAAATATCAGTCACGCATTGTATTTCTAAAATAGTTTTTATAGAATTGAGCAGTTGATGATGTTATTTTCTGCACATAAAATCCTATATTGATTTCGAGTAAGTCACTTTTACATTATGATGTAAAATCATCAAAGCAATTGCAACTCGATCGTTCTTCTTCTCAGAGATTTCGTAATTATATTTATAACACCGCCATCTTTGATAGACAGCGCTTCACAGACACAGTTGTGCAGCTGATTGTCAGCTTCAAGGGTATGTACGTATGTATAAACAGCTCCCATTGCTGTATGGCTGACATTTGGACATTTGTTGAATGTTCGACAAGGTAAGTATCTTTTCAGCACCATGTTCGTAGGAGCAAAGAGTGATTTTGGTGTAATAAATGCGCTGTGAACGAAAGCAATGATAATTTGGAGATCTTGTGTGTTTTGACAATCAGATCAATACCACAACAAAACCGTCGCCAAAAAGGCGTCAATAGGGGGACTTTACGTTTGTGTGTGGGGGATTAACCTTCTTGCAGGGAGGGTTTGACATTCAAATTTGACAAAAATCCACTAACTTATAGTGTTTCAAATTTCAATTTGGGGGCCAAAGCCCCCTGTAGCGATGGGACTGTACCACTATCTGTTCTGAATAGTTAGTTGCACTAGGCTACTAGCCCTACTAATCAAGTTTGATTGATTAGATTTTAGGTAGAGCTCGATCGATAAGGCTTTTTTGGGCCAACACCGATGTTGTTATTTTTCATTGGCGATAACTGATATAACACTCAAACCACAATTGAAAGACAGTACTTCGGTACGATGAAGAAGCGTATGGAATTCGGCGCAAACCTGGAATTCGGCGTAAACCTGGGTCACTAAGATAGTCAAAAACCACGGCCTTGTGCCCAGGCAGCCATCTGCTTACTGTGCAAAACCTGGGAGCGAATGTTGCGTCATAGACAGGTTTATTGGGATGATTGCGGAGTGGTCTGAATATTGCGCCCTACTTGATGCAGTCAGAGGGCTGCGCATCATAAGGAATAGTACAGAGAATTTGCGTTAATTAATCACAGACGAAGTAGCAACTTTGGTTTCTGAACACTCCATGCAGAAAACTAGTGTACCGGCTTTTATGAGCAAATATTGCCGATATACTATATATCAGCAGAATTTTGCTGATATAATACTTTGACAACATTGCAAAATTCATCGGTCAATTTCTAGTCTTAACACTTTGGCATTCGGCCGAAAAAGAGGATTTTCGAAGAAAAAAAACAACCAAACACACATGGCTTTGCGTGGGAATTACTCCGTTCCTGTACAGGTTACAGACCTGATCGAAGTATCAAAAGGTGCAGCAAGTCATCTAGTCCGCACTCGAAAAAAATTTTTTTGCTCGGGGGTGCAGATTTTTTGCGAGTGACGTCATAAGTGGAGGACTTTTAGGCCACCTTGGCCCACTTTACCTGGCCCCGGGCGCCAAAGTTATATGGTAGTATTTTGCTGAAGTTTTTATTGGAAACTAGACTACAATCCGAGTCTTTTGATACTTTGGATGACTTGCTGGGGTTTCGGGTTCAAAAGTTATGATCTAAACTAATAAAAATATTTGACTAATTAGTAAAGTAGTTAATTAATTTGTTTATTTTAGATCATAACTTTTGAACCAAAAACACTAGAAAGTCAATCAAAGGTTCAAAAGACTCCAACTTAAGCCTAGGTTCCAATGAAAACTTCAGCGAAATACTTTGGCCTAGGGGTTAGGCCTTAGGCCAGGCAACACGAGCCAAAATGACCCCAAAACTATTTCACTTATGACATCACTCACAAAAAATCCTCACCCCCCAGCCAAAAAAATTTTTTTTGAATGCAATCTAAAAGACTTGCTGATCCGTTTGAGCCATTGGACAGCTCCCTAGCGCAATCGGCAGAGGAGCTAGGGCGTTGGTAAGGCAACCAAACACTGCTATTTTTAGGCTGAAATCTAGGTACGAATATATCGTACGCCGGCTCTCAAAGTGTAAGAGAAAGTGTAGTTTTATGCTGAAAAGTGATATCAAAAGCTGCCCTTCAGCGACAGACCCATTTTTTCCAGGCTGAGTGAATGCGCCACTGGGTGTATGAACCGTACTATTGAAGAAACAAACAAAAGATAATCAACAGACCATGTGCCAAAATAATAAAGCAAAGAAGAAAATGGATGGCATGTAACATCTTCTGAGTTCTGATATATACAGATGAAGAAGTGAGTTTTGCACGTGGGTGGGTGAAAGAAGTGAGCAGCAATGGAGGATTGGAAGCAAAAAGCCATGCAGCAGTCGCAATAGTACAATCAGGATGTGGGCAATGAAAAGCTCTGACATAATGGCAAAAGTAAATCTTGTACAGTACAGACCATGATAAGTATCACAGTTGCCCACAAAGACAGCAAGGGATATAGAAATACCTGGAAGAAAATGGAAAGACAGAAATGATTTACAAGCCAGTAATAGGCATCATAATGCAACGGTTGAATAAATTTTTTAAGAATATGACCTCAGGAGTTTCAAGCGAAGTAAGATATGACACAATGCTGTGTTTTCATCATAGACCGGTATTCAGGATAGCAAAAAAGGGGAGCGAAACAATACTACACAGGGGCTTGCAGAAAGCACAAAACATTTGGAAAGCAACATTGCATTGTATTGTTTCATAAATATGACAAACTCACGGCCAAACAAATATCGTTCAAAACATGTAAAACAGTTTGAAGATTGGCCATCTTCTTAGCAATAGCACAGTGAAAATCTTGTGATAACTTTGTCTTAAATCGCAAGAAAGATCTTGTGATCACTTTGTCTAACAGCACCATTCCTGCTATTCTACCATGTGATTAATTTACTGACATTGATACTAGAAAGAAAAACCAACATAGCACTCAAAATAAGAAGCAATCCAAACAGAGACACAAAGACGAACACATTCAAACATTCATACACATAAACAAAAAATATAAAACCAGGACATAAATAGATACAAGACATGACATTGTTGTTATCAGCACAAGTTATTTACTTTATGAAAAATGTGAAGGTGTTCTTGCTCCTTTAGTGCAACAGGTATGAAAAAAAGTTTATAGTTTTCACTTACAAAACAAGACAGTTGTTTTTATTGAAGTACGGATACTTACATATTACAGTAGCTTAAACATCTTTAGAAGATGCTGTTAAATACACTTCACGTAAGCCACTGAAAAATTGATTTGTGTGATGCTATTAAATACACTTCTTTGATGCTGTTAAACACACAATTTGATGCTATTAAATACACTTCGCGCAAACCACTGAAAAATTGAAATGGAGCCAATTTTAGATGTTTTGGGATTTGGGGCCATGAAACTGTAGTTGTTTCTGGGTCTTCAGATTAAATCAAAGCAGGAAATATTTTTTTGTGTCAACTAATCTAGTTTAATATTTATGTTTTTGATCTATCTCAGAAAAGTATTTGGAGAAAATGGTTTGTGGTTTCCCTTTGTTCAATTCATATATTTTTGTTATTGACAAATTTTTGGAAGGTGGGTTAGAGCTACAGTTTGACAATGATTTAGATTCAATAATCTTTATTATCTGTTCATGTATTTGCTTTATTATATGTGGCTTGCTGGTCATGGTTGGCTAATGCCTCAAAGAAACATATGTCTAAAACAATATTATATAGTGATATAATATGGGTACAGTGCATGATCTTAGTGATGTTTACAAATGGCAAATCAAGTAAATTCTGGAAAACAGCTGGACTTGTGTGTGAAAATGGTGTAAGAATTGCTATGATTTGTGAGCATTCTAGAATTTTAAGCAGTTTGTTTTGAATTAGTACCTTAAACTTGTCGCATGCCTAATATTAAGGTTACAGATTTTTTTAATCAGTTCTTTTCTGTATTGTGTTTGGTTGTAAGAAACTGCAAACTGTACTGACCTGGTTGTCTAACAACTCCAGACATGGCAAGCTCCAGTGGTTCAAAAAGTGAATTTATTGTTGGTGGGAAATATCGTCTTGTTCGTAAAATAGGAAGTGGATCCTTTGGTGATATTTATCTTGGCATAAATATAGCCAATGGAGAAGAAGTTGCTGTAAAACTAGAGTCACAGAAAGCTAGACATCCCCAACTGCTTTATGAAAGTAAAGTTTACAAGATATTACAAGCTGGTGTTGGGATTCCACACATAAGGTGGTATGGTCAAGAACGTGATTACAATGTCTTAGTCATGGACCTCCTTGGTCCAAGTTTGGAAGATCTTTTCAACTTCTGTTCACGTCGTTTCACAATGAAAACTGTTCTGATGCTTGCTGACCAGATGATAAGTCGCATTGAATATGTCCACAACAAGAATTTCATCCACAGGGATATTAAGCCTGACAACTTCCTTATGGGAATTGGTCGTCACTGCAACAAGCTGTTTCTAATTGACTTTGGGCTGGCAAAAAAATACAGAGACAGTCGTACTCGACAGCACATCCCCTACAGAGAGGACAAAAACCTTACTGGCACAGCAAGATATGCCTCTATTAATGCCCATTTGGGCATTGAACAGAGTCGAAGAGATGACATGGAGTCCCTGGGTTATGTATTAATGTATTTTAATCGTACCTCACTGCCATGGCAAGGTCTGAAAGCTGCAACAAAAAAACAAAAATATGAACGGATTAGTGAAAAGAAAATGTCAACTCCAGTTGAGGCAAGTTTTTTAGCTTTTAGTTAATTGTTAAGTGTCATTTTGTTATGGAACAGGCTTGAGAGATTCAAGAAACATTTTATTTCTAAAATATTTGTAATATAAACTTTCACCAGCAAAGATTTTCTATTGATGTTTGCTGTACTTCAATAATCATAGAAGTTGTTTTATGTGGTTAAAATTGGTTTATTCTTATCAGTCATGGTAAAACTTGAAGAACACTTGATATATTGACTTTGGGAATAGTATTGCAATAACAAAGCCTAATGTCTCTACAAGTTACCATGAAAATACAACCATGCGAATATGAACTGGCATGACAGTATTAATTGTCACTTAGTGGTGTGATCTGGGTTTATTTTTTCGGTCATTTTCCAGCCATAGACACATTTTTTTGAAATGACCAAAAAAAATTGAAGTCAATTTGGTCGTGTCTGAAAAGGTAAGCTAGTGAATATTGATATGGTGAGTTTCATGCTATTATGGGAAAAATGACCAAAATCTCTCAACAAAAAAAGGAACACAGGATGTGATTATGCTTTGTAACCTTGTGTAACAGTCAACCCTAAATTTTAATCCATTGCAAGTAGCATACCCAGCAAATTGTAACCACCAAACTAGCATCATAAATAAAGGTGCAAAACATGATAAGTGTTTTACCCTAGCACAGGGGTTTCCAAACTACAGCCCGCAGGCCAAATCTGGCCTGAAATGCCATTTTCTGACCCATAAAGCCATTTGTCAATAATGAAAAAATAATATATTCATGAAAAATTTGTTGCTTTAGTACAGGAGTTCTCAACCTGGGGTTTCCCAACCCCAGCTGTTCACAGGAAGATTTCCAGGGGTACTTGGATGACAGTTGAGTCCTCATGTATTACTATTTTTAATATCCTATCCTAGAGGAAAATATGTGCCAATTGAAAAGTTTGCATAGATTTTGCCTGATCTTGCGTTGTTGTGATGCAACAATGTGAAATCCACGGCTTTGCCACCTAAGCTGTGCAACTGTGCGTGTAAGGCTACTTCACAGACAGCATACTGGGGGATTCAGGTTGATTGTTTTATGACATGGGGGTACTTAACGGGAAAAAGGTTGAGAACCCCTGCTTTAGTGTCTAATGTAACATATCCCAAAAACATTACGTAGGATGTCTGGCCCTCAAAGTGTTGCACAATAGCCTATGTGGCTCTCTGACGAAAAGGTTTGGAGACTACTTCCTCAGCATGATCAATATTGTTCTAATTTTTATGAATGCTTTGTGTCATTTTCCATAAGAAAAATTTTAATTGAAATACATGTACATGACAGCAATACAGGGGTCATTTTTGTTTATCAAAGGGCATTTTTAGCATGGGGAATCATGCATAATTTCTAGAGCTGTGTACTAATTCTTTTATTTGGTAAAAGACTTCAATTACAGATGACATTAACACTTTCGGTACCAGGAGGATCTCCTGCGGTGATATCCACTGTTACCAGGTGTTTTATATTTACGGACTGCAACAGCCACTGTTTTGGCAGAGCTTAGCAATACTATTACTCGCCAGCCGATTGAGCTAAGGAGCTGTTCAAACCCTCTACGGATTCAGCAAATCTTCTAGTTTAGACTGAAAAATTTTTCTTTCATTTTGGGTTTGGGATTTTCTTTGAGTGACATCGTAATGGGGGCATGTTTTTGCCTTTGTGGCCAAGTTTAATCATGAAGCAGGAAAGGTTGCAAGCACTGTGTTGAAAGTCCTTCATTATAACCTGATTATATATTACAAATCTGGCACAGCAACTTGTCCTTCATTATAAATCTGGCACAGCAACTTGTCAGGGATGTTCTAATTTTCAGCTTGCCCTTTTAGCAGTACTTTTCATTGCTGTTGTTGGCCAGACTTAACTGCAAATCATCTGTTTAGTGTAGATTAATATACTTTAGTCTAGATACAGGGGTGGGCAAACATTTTCTACAGAGGGCCACATTGAAAACTTCATTGCTACTGGGGATTGCATATATTACATTTGTCTACTTTGTTACAATTTACGTACATAAACTTGTATTGTTTGACTTCATATTGACACTGTAGTAAACACAGAAAAATGAAATATTAAATTCTAATCTAATTGATATAATTACTTTAGCATAGACTTGAAATATGTACTATGTATGTGTGGCTGTCCTACAGGCCACACAAAATGCACATTCGGGCCATAGTTTGTCCAGCCCTTCTCTATAACCATTTGGATTTGATGTGCTCCAATTAAAGTGGAGCCAAAGATGTCATCAAATTTATTTGCATTGTGTAGGTACTATGCAAGGGATTTCCTGCAGAATTTGCGATGTATCTGAATTACTGTCGAGGGCTGAGATTTGAGGAAGCCCCAGATTACATGTACCTGCGACAGGTATGAAAAGCATCATTCTAGAGTATAACAGACAATCATATTTTTCATAATCTTAATCTAACTATCATGTGGCTGTGTTTTTGGTCATAATTTGAACCATAATTTTGTGTTTTTAGCCAATATTGTATGTTGGTGATAAATCTGTTATGATGTTCATGCAACACATATTGTATATATTGCACTTTTTGTTACCATAAGAAACTGTTTGCATTATTTCAATTCAAGTTTGAAAACACTGAATGCTTCAAAATACAAGTTCACAATGCAGGTAACATTTAAATTATCCAACTCATGCCATCAATTTCCTGTTTGCAGCTGTTACACTGAAGATGAATCTTTTCCACAATTTAGGTTTTCTTGTAGGCATGGGCAACAGTTAGTTGTAACCAGAAGTTCAGCCGTATGTCTGGGAGTTACCTCAAATGTTTGTGCATAAGTCACATCCATATGTTTGCCCCAAAATTGCCCTTATTTTATTTCAAGTGTAGGAAAGTGTAGAATTCATTCATGAATAAGTCTCCTTCGCATTTGCTAAACACCCCCACATACACAACAAAAACAAACATGTGGTTTTATGCAATCATTTTCATAGTTCAGCCAGCGAATCCTTAACCTCTTAAAAAACTGGTGTCCCCCTTAACCCCCAGTTTTATCAGATTTGCTGCCAGGCAACCCGCTTAAGGTGCAGCAGCACTGATTAGTATATATCTATTTGTTGTACCACACCACTGCTTGGAGTGTTTTTTCGATTGCCACTATCATGAAGTTATTTTTGGGGTTTGGAATATGTACAAACTTTTTAAAGAGGGCTGCATTGAAAACTACAAATTTTAAAAAAGGTGGTCTATATTATGTCCTTTTGCTCAGATAAAGTAGTTATTTTGTGCCTTGCTTCATTAGACTACCAGCAGTTTCACCTACTTCATGCAAACGACCAACTTGGATTGTATGACGATTTGTGTTAGTAAAACGCTCGACCGATACATTGGTATGCAGACATAAGGTAGTTTCATTATGCTTGCTTTTTACTCCCTTTGGTCTGCAGATGCCATATGCTGCACCATAGGCCACGTGGCTGCTTTCGCAGTGAATGCTGTACTGGTGGCAGGCCAATGGCAGCACCGCGCATGAAGATTCGTCTTGCACCCATCCATCCATTAGCACAGGGTTTCCAAACCTTTTTCTGATCATGTACCCCTTCAGCATTTCAACAGATGAGCATGTACCACTGAAATTTCATATGACAAAAAAGCTGAGTAAAGTAACAAAAATCCACTGAACTCTTAATAGAACTTCCAGATTTTAGAACTACGATGGTAATGATTTTTGAAAATGCTATTCACTGATATATGTACAAATATTAGAAAATAATATAAAATATATTTTCCCTTCTACTGCTAACCTTGAATGTACCCCTTCAAATAGGCAAGTGTACTCCTAGCGGTACATGTACCCCAGGTTGGGAATCCCTGAATCCGCCGATATACACACGACACTTAATCCAGTATGCCGTTATAATGATGACCGTGCCAGTGTATCATATCGGCAACATTTGGTCAAACCACTGCACTATTTTTTTGCACCGAGTGTTCGGAAGGCCGAGTTGTTACACCAACCTGATTTATTAACTCTAAACTTCATGAACAATAACTTAAAATTGGTAAATTTTTTAATAGTGCATCATTATTTTGCAAAAACGCAACTGTTTCCCTGGATTTCTTCGTTCGTGAGCTATTTTCATTGTCTTGTGAGTTGGTGTAATACGCGTTGTATTGTTTTGTAATTGTGGTTTGAGTAATTCAAAAATATCGTTTTCGGCAATAAAATTGTAATTATCTGTCGCTAGTAGCACGCTAGTTTTGTATGGCAGTTGTCATTTGCGTTTGGATAGGTTGTAAAAGAACGACTTGAAGTGTACTGTTGCATTCGTTTATCCATCTAATCATGTTGAAATGAAGCATTGTATTTTCTGACCTTATAACAGTGTAATGTAGATGTTTTGACTGAGAAATCACTTTATATTTCAGCTGTTTCGCATACTGTTTCGAACCTTAAATCACCAGTATGATTACATTTTCGACTGGACCATGCTAAAACAAAAAGCAGCAGCCGCAGCAACATCATCCACTGTGACACCAACAGGCCCAGCAAAGCACACTGCTCAGCATGCATCGCACCATCATCAGGTATCTCACCAAGAAAAGGTGCGATCAAAGCCTGCCGGTTACTAGACGTAACTGTTGAAACTTACCATATTGACGCTCATAGAGACCTAACATTTCTGGTTGTGGTAGTTTCATAGCCAAGAACTTTACTGTTCCTTTAACAACGATAAACTCATTGGTATGTTTTTCGCAAAATTATGTAAAAATGCATGCATATTTGCATGTTACGCTCGTAATCTCTCAATGGCAATGTTCATGTGGGTTGATGATAGTGACTGGGTTTTGTAGCTGTTCAGCAACTGTTGTTAATATCGTTATATGCGTAACATTGCGTTTCGTTGTTTGTTTCTTTGTACTATTTAACTCGATTCACGTTTATTTGCTTTCATTTGTAATAAAAAATGACAACGGCTGTACTAAGCTACATTGAATCTTGTTATGTGTTCATGTGCCCTCACCAAATTGTAACGTTTGCGATGACTTCCTTTCCATTGGTATGGCCTTAGATAAGTTTTGAACTGACAACCTTTTTCGGAATAATGCGTTAGTCTAGTCTTTGCTAGACTTCATATTCACGTAATTTTGAAAAGTATGCAAATCCTAGAGTTATTAAAATCTCCCATGCTTGCTAAAAGTTTTACATAGGGAGCTGACGTAGATTTACATCCACCATTTGCCTGATGACGCAACCAGCTGATTAGCGCACGTCGAAGACCCCGAGCTAGTTCCGTAATCGGTTTCGGTACACCAAAACGGGATGGACAACGTAGCTAATAGATAACTTAAGCAAAAATCTGTGATTGTGAATGACGTCAATGTTTGTTACTGCTACGCAGTAGGTTAAAAAACATTATTCCGGGAAAATCAATCTGGGTTGAATTTGAAGCTTTGTGTTGGATGAAAAGAACTTGTTGCAGTACGCATGTTCTAGTTCGCACGCTTATTTCGCTTGGTGATGTTTAATTTGTGTGAGGACGACCGAGCTTTTATCGCTTCTGTCTCGACTCTTTATCGTAAACCTAATCGTCAAGCGATTACGATCCCTGGTTTTATGTAACAGGTCTGTGACCACCGCGCTGCGCAAAGTTTTCTCAGCACGTTGTTTGCTTCTTGTATCAGTCAATAAATTGCTTGTTTCTTGACTACCATGTGACTGTTGCAATAACATGCAGCAACAATGCCGCAAAATCACAGAAGCGTGGCGGCTCAAAATGGAAGGTGATGGCTAAGAATTGTGATTCTTCGAGTTAGTTGTGATGCGCGACATGTAATTTGCGCGACGGCTCGCATCATACTGTTAGAGCACAAGTGTTGCGCAACACTAAAAGTGACGTGGATTTCTCCTTCCATAGAGAATGTGCTCGTTATTCAGGCGCTCACCAATGCTTCTTTTGTCAGCATACGAGCAAACAGGGTAGTTTCAGAGAACTGAGCGCATTCTGCACATCCAGGTCGAAAGGATTTACAAAAGCTCACGAGTTTAAGTAATGCGTATATACCTCCCTCTTTATATAACAGTGGTGGCCAACCAGTCAAAGATCAAGAGCCACATTTCTTACTGTGTTACCGCAAAGAGCCACATCATACACATGGGCACATACGAACATCACCCCATCTCTTTCTCACACACATACCTTTGCTCCGCTAGATTTGTTGTAAATATCACACAACAACAAACTTTTCAAGCCATTTATTGTTACGCATGTTGTTTGGTGGGTCTTCTGGTAAATTACGGAAGAACCGCATGAAACCAGGGAAAGAGCCGCGGGTTGGCCATCCCTATCATATAATATGATTTCTTCACCACTATCTTTCAAAACAGTTGCTTTTTGCGATTAAATCGACAGCAATTTTACGTTTGATTGGTGATGCTTCATGTAGGCATGTTTCCCACTTAGAAGTAGCTCGTAAGCCCACGTAAAAGCTGTTTTTTGCATCGCTGATACAAGCTATTGTGTTTTGCAATGTCGACGGTCTGCCGTCCGTTAAGGCTGCTCAGATGTTTGCCTGTCGCGCCCAGTTCGCAATGGACGTACAACCACGTTTGGCAGTATGTACGCCAAGCTTTTAGTGAAAGCTTAAGCTCATTGGTTGGGGCAGTCTACCCGTGGTAGTGGTTACTTATTTTGCTTACTTCTTACATTGTTTCCACGTTGAAAACATATGTTATCACTCGGCTTCCCTTTTTAAAAACTCCTGCTGGTGCTCTCATTGAAAGATAAGTTATCGTCAAATTTCAGCTGAAACAATATGTTCATGTGAGCCTTTTCTCCTTCGTCAAAACTGCCTTTAACCCAACCTATCCGGAAACGACTAACTGCGGCTGAGCGGATTAATTAAGCCTACGGCATTTTAATTATCACGAATGTTGACTGGTATGCTGGTCACATTTTATCATACCCAGCAGTGGTTATGTCACGGAGACATTCATGACTTCCAGCAGACGGAAAGTTTTCACGTAACAAATTTGTTCCTGAAACAGTTGAAACAGTTAGTACTCGAATTTTACATCAAGCGTGAAACGTGTCACATACTTGTTAGTGCATGGTTTTCAGGCGCAGACTGCAGTGCAATAGATACAACTGGCGTTACTGCTGATTGGTTGCGAAACAAATGCTTACCGGGAGGAAGACAATTGCAATTATTTGCCAACAGTTTTGTTTTTATTTTTCTGCACCTCCAGCCACGAATGAATCGAAACTTGTGTCCAATGCTGCTGCGCAAATTGTTTCCTCGATTACCGGTAGTTGAGCTGCTGTCCGCGTACATAGTTTCTTATACAGAATTGCTTCAGTTGGTTTGTTGACTACTTCATTAGCTATGTTATAGTTCATTGTAAGACCTTGTGTTTTTGGCCAGAGGATGGCCCGCTTGGTATACAATCTGCATTTACGCTGTTCAAAAACTTCGTGCTGGAAAAGTGGATGTTGTGATTTTGCTTTTCGCAATTTAATAATTGGATATAACTTCTGTGGAATGCGGTCTTGTTCAAACAGGCTTAAAAACTTGCTTTTCGGTTGTTTTCAACCGAATGACAGAGTTTCGTTCTTGCGCTGATCTTGTTGCCAGCCGCTGATACTAGTCTCCGGGCACAGACGAGGAATTGCCTTTGTCCATTGGTTTCCCAGAGACAGCGCGCCAGTCACGAAACGAAGTAGTGACGTATGGGCGCTTTTATCGCCGAGCCTATCGCTGCTTTACACTGGCAATTTCGCATCGATTCGAGGTACCTATTTTGCGTTAAAGAAGGTCAGTATGGTTTGCTGATATTGTTATTCTCCCAAATCGGTCGGGACATAAAGGATATTGTTGCTTGCGCTGCATGCTTGTTTGATCTGAAGCGCTGTACGAACTGTTCCTTTTCAACTTCAAAAATTTCAAATGTCTTTAAGTGGCATGATTGTTTAAACTTATTCTGTCTGAGCTCATTCAAGTATGACGTTGGTTGCGTTGTATTTAAAACGGCATCATTACCGAGGCAACGAGCTTTGAGGGCTCTTTGGCTACAAGTGCCTCTGATACAACATTCGCTAACACGATGCCATCTGATCCAGTGGAAGAGCTGTGTCGTATTTGACATTGTACCACCTACAATTGCAAGTCCGTGATTAGATTGCTAAATCGGGAAAAACATGCTGATGAACCGAAATCTTCAGGGTCCACGGTTTTAAAAGAAATGCCCGCTTCATCATTTACCAGTAGCTAAAACGTAGAACAAAAAGACTAAATGGCATTTGGAAAATTTGCTCGCGCGACGCAGTATCTGTTTAAAGTCTAACCCGAAGTGAGTGCACGTAGCGAACTTAGGGGTTACAATTACGTGAGCATAGTTGCGCGCATGTAACGTTCGTACGTTTTCGTTCTTGTGCCTCCGTTTGCATGTTCCAGCGATTTCATAAGATCGCTTTCGTCAAGCATTACTCTGTGGCAATGAATTTGCTTACCCCGGACCAAAAATTCCGAGGGATTTGCTTCTTGCTCAGATTTTAGTAGAATAGTATTTCACTAAGCGTTGTGTCGACCCCGGTTCCATCGGTTACTTTAATCCTGAAAGTTTCATGAATGAACTATTGCTTTGCTGTTGCGAATATAGAACGACTGGTACCGCGGCAAATACTGCATCGGCTACTGCACGATTTTATCGTTGCTTGGATAAACTTTCCGTTTAATGCTGCGCAGCAGTATTGTTCAAACACTGACGCGCAAATTGGTGGGACGCTCGTGTGGTAGATCATTAAACTGATCTGCGTAGTAAAATAACGTCTTGGACTTTAATTGTTCGAATAATATATCAATTTCTGTTGTTTTATGTTGCGTTCACTGGTAAGCTAGCGACATATGTTTGGATCGCAGTGTTCGATCCTTTGACGTGGACTATCTTAACCGAGAAACTCCATGCTTAAATCGGTATGTAATATTTCACTTCCATCTAATCTGGTTGTTACCACGATTTTAATTGAAATTGGTTGGTCGTAAAAAATAACGTGAGTAATAATTGGTTTGAGCCATGCATTGTTGATTTATAAATCACGTTTGCATCGTAGCGTTGTTAATTCAAGTTGAACAAGAATCCTAGGTTGTGGTACCCATGTTGCTTAGTGGACTTACATACACTTACCTCCTGCTCGAAAATCAGAGAATGAACCTTTAGTGATGCTGAGGAACCAACAATATCGCTGTGTATCAGTCTCCAATGTTTTTGAACATCAACTGCGTCTAATAACGGGTGTGAATTACGCGACATTCCAGGCTAAATACATTTATGTTCATCATTTGAGCCCATTGGCTGATGCCCCAATCGACGAGAGTGGAAATATTTTCCGATTTGTCGCGCTGCTTCGAATTTTTGCGTGTAATGGAATCGCGTCGTGTTGCTGAAGAAACCCGAGACACCGAGCCGTGACTCGTATCCCCGGGCGATTCAGCCAACAATACCCTCGAAAGCTTGATTACTCGCAGATACGTGTTCCGCGATTGTTGGTTTTTAAAGGGCGCTTTTACAGCAAGGGCACCTTGTTTCTGTTGCTTGTATAGTGGCGACGCAGGTCAGTAGGCGGAGTCTGCGATTCCCAGGTCCTGACTCAATAGTATGCTTCAATTCCCCACAAACAAATGTTATTTGCTTGCGATAATCATGCTATTGAGCTTACCATTGAAAGCTCTCGTTTATTGTAAAAGCTTTCGAGGAATCAGTCGAATGGGCTCTGCTTTCATCTATTTGCGATGATTCAAACTTGCACATGTCTGTATTCAAGTAACGAGTCTCCGCACATGTGAAGAGTTTTGATCTATCAACAAATTTTTACTGGAAATCCATTTCACGTAGCACTGCGCATAGGTGGCGGAACCCTTTTCAAAGTGGGGGGGGGCACAAGTGCACTTCGAAAAGATTTTATAGCAAATTTTGTGGTTTGAATTGGCAGCTGTGACGTCACAAGTATTGAACTATGACATCATTACATATACACCATATGAAGGTCTAAATTATACTATTTTAGACAAAACTACACCACTATGAAAACGTATCGGTGAACCAGCAGAAATTCAATTAGGCTGTTACAGGGGCGACCCAGGGGATCAGCGTCACTCGGGCTCATCATACGAAACGATTTATTCTGACTGAATAAAACCGTTCGACGCTTGCGTCACTGATATTTTCCATTTGCTTTCATTCTGGCTGGCATTATTGTTGCCTTGTGAAATTCTCATGATAACTTCTCTATTGTCGAGTAACGTACGTCACAGAGCAATGATAACGCCACAGTGGCGGTTCTAAGGGGAGGCCTGGGTGGGCCATGGCCCCTCCCAGATTTTTGGC
>JGI24158J21664_10005123_pt1 | contig 17046 bp, 10 predicted proteins | sample Ectturendosymbi3_FD_21664 | JGI IMG/M metagenome (IMG submission 21664)
TAACAGGTTTTTTTCGGTGTCCCAGCGCCTTAGCTTTAATTTGTATGAAATTGTTTAATATTTGCGCCAATAAACTCTCTCTCTCTCTCTCTCTCTCTCTTAATAAAACTTGTTTTTCTTTACCAACCAGTTTATCAACTGTACGGGTACACGGATCGACCGGACAATTTCGCGAAGCACGTAAGCGACTGGAATTTCGGTATCAGCGAATACATTCTTCTTCGATTCTCGGAGTGCTTGAATCCTGTTTTCTACAACCTTGCATCAACGTACGTTGTTGATCATTGCTTTACATGACATGGTACTGAGCTCACCTAAAGTAACTTCTCGAGTATAGACAAGGAAACGCGTTTCCGACAACAAACCAGCAAATAAGCTACCCAGCCTTTGTTCAGAACAATTTAAAAATTCGTACATGTACCATAACATAGTACAAAAATAAGGCTTGATGGTAGCGAACTCAAAAGGGTCGTTCCCAATGTGTAAATAATAGACTGTATGGAGATTGAACCCGCTATTTGGTACCGTTGGTTAAGCACGCGCCCCCAAAGCTGTTAGGCTGGGTTTGATTCCTGGTCGGGTCATACCGGATACTTGAATAACGGTACTTGCGACCTGTCAAGCCTCGTGCTCGGCGTTGATGGATGCGAACAAGGAAACGATTCAGGCGCGGTGCTGCCACTGACTCCAGCCAGTGCAGCATTCACTGCGAAAGCAGCCGCGTGGGTTTGCGCAAAAAAGCGAAAATGCCGGCAGCAGACCACCCGTCACACTCGCGACAGGAATACAAAGAGCGAGTATAAACAAAACTGAACTTACCTTCATACCCGTAACAAATCTAATATTGATGAAAGGTCCAAAATTGTTACCTAAATCGCCGCTGTTATTTAACGACCAAAATATACGGCAGAAATTTTGAAAGTTGACCTGTTTTCTACAAGATGGCAAGTTTGTTTCTGTGAGGAATATGAGCAACCCTAAATTATAGGTCATGCACTTGTCAAGACCAACTTTTGAAAAACTTTGACTGATATTAGTTTGCCATTCGGGCAGTATTCCTTGGTTCTATCCAACTTTGCAAACTTCGCTCAAAATACGCAATGTTTTGAGAGAAGCAGATGCCCTTCCAGCTCTCAGTTTGAGCAACTATGCTTTGTGCTAAAATTTTTTGCGCATGGTGTCACACGGTTTCATTTTAATATGCCCCGATGTTAAGAATGTGGTTGGAGAAATGCTTGCATTAATTTCAAAAAAGATAAAAACATTTTTTCTGCACCTTCTGCACTTTTACAGAACAATGCGTCAGCAAACCGTTCTCTTCCTGTCCTCACTCTTCTCACGTCTTCGCTGTTGAAAACGACACACAAGGTCGTGATGTTCGGAACATTACAAAAGTTCCTGTAAAGAGAGCTTTCAACCTTGCGTTTGTTCATGAGTAAAGGTTCTTTTTATTTTATCTCAAGTTTAGAAGAGAAAACAAATGCCTCCATAGGCCATCAAGACAAAAGGTCTATCTGTTTTTACCGCTTCTATTTTTAAAAAACTTGTCGCAGAAGTTTAACTTCGGTGCAAGTCTGGAACATTTCACGTGAGTAAGATAAAGTAATACAGTATATACAAAAGTTCGCACACGAACCAGCTTGTTTTCCGAGGTGTCGCTACATTCATTGCAAGAACCGCATAAAAGAAAATATTAACATTTTGAACATATCACCTCTCACAAGTGGAACGTTCCTATACACACTTTAACACCTTTGTGTGTAACTGTATTTTTTGTCACCACGTGATCTTTCTTTGTAAATAAGTGCTCTTTCTTGCCGTCGAAATTATTCAAATAAAACACGAAAGTGGCTAACACAAGCCAATGTTTTCAGCCTTTTGACAAACGATTAGTTTATGATGTTTACTTTAAATTGCAGCGAAATCATTCATGTTACTCATCGCAACATCAAAATATATAGAGTTGTATTCTTGTATCTCTTTTGAATCACGACAATTTTTCAAACGAATATTTTACATAATACAAATAAATGTCATCACGGGGGGTTCCTTGGAGCGGAAGGCCCGGGGAAATTGCCTCCGTTGCCCCCTCCCCTTAATCCGGCCCAGGTGTCCGCCATCCTAGCTGCATACCTTCTCTGCTCGACTGCCATTCGACAAGATATTTGCGCATAGCTTGATGTTTTTCCTAAAGGTAAACCCTAAACCGAAACTTAAACATACATCCTAAACTTAAACCCTAAACTTTTTGAAAAAGTGCATTAAAAGCACTCCTATCAAAGGTGTAACCTCTACAAGCAAGCCAAAGGAAATGGTGAGAGCAGAACCAACGAACAATCGCTGAGCAGGCATAGACACTAACCACTCAAGTATGTTCATGTTGCTACTAGAACTCAACCTTATATGGGAACGAAGGTGGAAACAGTTCGAATTGAAAATTGTCCCAGCAGAGTTTTTGTATTTGATGACCAAATATACTCTACCATTTGGCAAGCCTGTGAATCGGATCACAACTAAAGTTTTTGATAATTTCAGAATAATTACATTAAAACAACAAAAATTTCCTCAGTCCGATCCAGTCCTGATCCGGCCAAAATTGGCTTCAGTCCTGATCCAGTCCGATCCAGTCCTGATCCGTGCTCATCCCTGAAAGTCTGTCACCATTGCAGTTAGGATTCGAACGCTTTTAGTGCATTAACTTAAGCTGAATTTAGTTTGTTAGTAAGCCGTTAAATGTGCGGTCCTCATTAATATGTTGTTCAATTTGCGGCCCTGGTTAAGATAGTGACATACTTTTTGGCTCAGTAAGCCATTTGGTTGGACATAGCTGGCCTAGATCTTAATGATATGTCTAAACGTCTCATTACAAATCTAAGGATGCATTTTTGTCTGGCGAAATCCTGCAAATACACACAATCCACGAAAGTAACTACACAGTAATAAAACTACCACATAATGGAAACGGTAAGGCGAGAAATAATTAATAAAAGTGAATTCAGTTTAGAAGAGAAGTTATCAAGCACAACTAATGGGATGGATGCACTTGACAATTTTTACACAGATCAATCATTCGTAGATTGATACAAGACAACGCGGGATGAAGGACATTCTTAACATTTTTCAAAAAGGATTGGTTTTTGGACTTGATGATTTTATCAATTTTGAGAATACCGCTTCACACAAATATCTTGTGCAAACGTCTAAGAGTTTATGAATGGCTCGATCAGAAATGACTGAGCATTCATGTCTTGTTCTTATCCAAAAATGACATAGGCTAAACTCTGTTTTGAAAATTCCAGTTGCAAACGTTTGTCGTTTAATAACTCCGCAAACTCATCCTGGGCATGGCAGCTGTGTGCCCTCCTAAAGGTTCAATTGCGTATAGTTTGTGGATCCAACTTCTCCTGAATCAAAGTCCAACGTGTTTCCGAAACTGTGTATGAAGCTTTTAACTTTAGTTTGAAACTACTCGGTGTGCTCTCAAAGCAGTTAACCTTGCCCCTAGAGTAGACCTAGAGTCTAAACAGAAGCATGCCTTCGTGTCGGAATGAATGCAATAAACAGTGTTTTTTAAGCCGTTTTTGGGTGTCAAAATGACACCCTAAAATTTTGCAATCACACCCTAAAATCTGAAAGCCTAGATATGGTTTTGCCTTGTATTGAAGTAAAACGATTTGAGGAGGAAAGCATGTTTTCCTGCACGTGGCTGTTGCAGCAGACGGCTGCAATGTTATAGGCCGACACAATTTTCTAGTGCAAAAGTTGGAAGCGGAAATTGTAACTTACAATTTGTGAGTATGGTATCTATGCATTGCCATGCGCACCACTTTGCTTCGGCCTCTTACTATACTACCGCAGATTTGTACACTATGCTGTACGAAACTGCGAAAACACTTTAATGCAGTTATGGAAGTGTTTAGCTGTTTCACCATTCGATCGACTTGCCTGGTGATGCAACAGACTGCAATGAAGATAAAAGGTCGGCAGTTGCAGGCTTGCAGCGCGCATGCAAAACAAGGTTGTCGAGTGAGAGCTGGGAGTGAGATTTTGGCTATTTGGGCCGCATTGAAGCAGCTGTTAGAAAATAAGAATGCAGCAATGTGCGTTGCTTCACTGCGACTTATAAAAACAAAAAAAATCAACATGGTGCTTTCCTTCTGCCAACATTGGCACCTCACCTGACAGAACTGAGCAAAGTTTTTCAGGCGGTATGTTTTGACTTTGCTCAGGTGGAACTTCCGTAGAACTGTGCATCAATAAGCTCTATGATGCTGCTGTTAAATCCGAGTTTAAAGCTAATTGCGAAAAGTTTGACAGTGGATTAGGGGAACTTGGAACGCTGGATGTTTTGGCTGACTCGTGTGTGTCAAGTGTCATGGCGTGTTGGAAGGGTGCCGAAAGATTAGTAAATTGATCGTCCCCAAACACGAAAAGAGAGGCAGGAGTGCAGAGGCGAATTTTCATTTTCGGGGCCCTAGGCTATCTTAAATTGGCCCTTCTGGAAGGATTGCGACGACTAGTACTCACTACATTGACTGAGCAAGTTGTTCCAATTCATAACCACATTGCTTTATTCTGAATACCCTCGATACCTGGAACGAAAACAGTCATAATGAAATCTACGAAAAAGCCACGGGTGAATTTATCTGACAACACTCCTATTCAGGGGCGGATCCAGCCAGTAAGCTTGGGGAGGGGGCGATTTCAGTAATATTTGGTAGTTAAGTCTCGTTAAGGGTTCACTATTGTAAGAGAGATGAAATAGGCCTATACTTCACAACATTGCTTTGACAAAACAATGGACAGGAACATGGCCTTATATCGTGAATGCTGTTTTCCGATTGGTATAAAATCAGGTTGAATGAAATTACTTTCGTAGGTTTTATGGGCTGATCTCCCCAATCTCTTCCCCCTTGGATCCGCCCCTGCTCCTATTACATATTTATTGAGTTACCTGTGCAATTGCACGGTTTGTACGTTTCAACAGCTGGCTCTGAACAAGGACCTGTACTTCTTACGACACCTACAATAACAGCCTGTTACATAGTCAGCGATCGACGGGACTTTTTGTGTGTAAAATCGTTGATACTTTTTTGTCGTACTTTATCTTTCTAACTAAAGCATGTTCAACTTACAGAATAGGAAGACTTTGCAGCATGCCCTCCCTCCCCGAAACAAACCTGCTAAGAATTTTACTGGTGCTTTATATCAATTTTCAACTGTTAGAAAATATATGAAGGAACAGTCGGTCTCAAAACGCGTTAGTGACTGACGACGTCATTGACAGGTCCCTCCTGAGCAAAATTCCTGGCTGCACTACAAGTAAACATAAAAACTGGTCCTTTCGTACCTCCGAGCGTCAATGACTAAGAGTAAGTCAGGGCAGATTATGTGATCTAGATTTGATGGGGAAAGGAGCATTTTTGTGAAATTTAACCGGAAAAGGCTGGATATATTAAGGTTTCGATAGAATTGTCTTTTTCGAACACAAGTGATACATGACTTGCATTAAATAATTTTTTGCACAATCCAAACTACACGTGTTTCATTTTAAAAGAAATTGTCGTTTGCAGTTGCAATATGTTGTTTAATTTTTTTGTAAGATATGCAATTTTGTCAGGCAACACTATGTAGGCCTGTAAATTATGATATCGTTATTATTTGAATGTTTTGACATTCTTCATAATAAAAATAAATAAGTATATAAGTATGGTATGGTCCTTATGGATAATTTATATTTTATTTGCTGAAAATTTCGAAGCAAAAATAAACACAAACATTTTCCGTTTCAAAACATTTATTTTGTTAATGGTTTCGAAAAAAATGTGCCTACATATAATAGCCTACATAAATTATTAGAAAGGGTGCACATTTTAACTTTGCTATTGGCCCCATTTCGCATAGATAGGCCATTACATTTTGCGCCATTGAATATCTGCAGCTGTAGCTACATTGTGGGCTAGTCTTGCCTTTACCCTGTATCTTACCCATGAAAAGCAACAAGAGATAGACCAAAGCTGAACGAAAGTACCTCACCTGCCTCGTGTAATCTGAAAAATAGATTCAGGCGTTTTATTCCACACATCATACGTAACAATAACCAATTTTCAACCCCATAAAAAGATAATGGTCATCGTCATTCACTTCAATCTCTTCTATAGCAGGGCCTCCAAACTGTGGTCCGCGGGCCAAATCCGGCCCGCGAATACTTTTGTCAAAAATGAAAAATTAATTGACGAAAAACTTTTTGATTCGGTAGAATGTAACATACCCGAAACAATCCCACTACGTAAGATGTTCGTCCCACGCACTTTTGTGTAATAGTTTATGTGGCCCTCGGATAAAAAAGTTTGGAGACCCTGTTCTATAGATATCTGTTATCAGCGCCATAGTAAAAAACTGTGCATTGAACAAAACAAAAATACAAATATAATTACAAAAATGCTGGAAATTCTCCTTACTCCCAAAACTTTGGGGCCCCTCAAAATCGGGGGCCCTAGGCTTATGCCTTTTTAGCCTAAGGGTAGATCCGCGCCTGCAGGAGTGAATGAACCAACCACCGCGGCATCTTTTTGCTAAGCCTCGCAAGAAGAGTGTATGCCAAGATGCAGCGAAAGTAATTGAACCAAAGCTGGATTATACCCAGTGCGGTTTTCGTCGCGGCCGTAGCACTACAGAACAAATTTCCACTCTCAGCAAATTTTCGAGAAATCCTAGGAGCATGCCAAAGACTTATGCAGATGTTTTGTCGACCTCGGTGAAAAGCTTCGTGAAAAGCTTTGGGGTTGTTGTGGAAGTCCGGTGTTGATAGATGCCTCTTGCTGGCCCTCAAGTCACTGTATTCCTGCTCAGAAGGTTGCGTCCGTGTCGGGAGAGTTAAATCACGACCGTTCAGCGTTGGTGTCGACTCAGACAATAGTGTGTGCTGTTCTCTTAGTGTGTATCAGGGTTCTCCACACTACGGTCCGCAGGCCAAATCCGACCTGCGACACCATTTTTCCCGGCCCAAAACACATTCTGCTGATAATGAAAAATAATGTATTACAAAAAATGTGTTGATTTCGTAGAATGTAAATTATCCCGAAAAAATCACATTACGCAAGATGTCTGCCCTCTAACTGTTATGCAACAGCTTATGTGGTCCTCTCCCAAAACGTTTCAAGAGCCCTGGTCTATATGAATTGTCTGAGACAGTCACAGACGCGTCGACAAGGTTGTCACTGTTGGGAACTGCAGGATGAACCGTTTGCTTTTTGCGGACGAATTGGGACTGCATGCGTGGATCTTCTCAACAGGGACTTCAACACGCATTTGATCGTTTTTCTGCTGTGTGCGAGCGACCAAGCAGGAACGAAAATCAGCTCTAAAAAGATTGAGGTATTATGCCTCTTAAGACGCCCAAGGCAGTGTTTTCTGCAAGTGAACGGAAATACACTGCAGCAGGTAGAGACATTCAAGTAGCTTGTGGTGTTATCCACGAGTGACGAAAGTCGGAACAAAGGGATTGATATACGGATTGGTGAAACAAACGCAGTTCTGCGTGACCTTTATTGCTCCGTGGTGACGAAACGGGAGCTTTCAAAGACCGTAAAGCTTTTAGTTTTTAAATTGGTCTTTGTTCCGATCCCCACCTGTGGTCATGGATCTTAGGTGACGACTGAAAGAATACTCTCAAAACAACAAACGGCAGAGATGAGATATTTGCGAGTTCTCAATGTGACACTTCATGACAAAAAGCACAGGTCTGTAATCCGTGAAGCAGGGGCGCAGCCAGTAATTTTGTTCGGGAGGGCCAGTCACTGACGTCATCAGACTACAAACTTTAGCTATTTTGCACAAAGATCATTTTAATGTCACTGGCCAATTTCTGGTCTGTTACAACGAGATATGACGTCAAATATCTTCTACTAGTCGGCATCGATAAATTTGAACAAAGATAAGAAAACGTTTGCTTTCCCAGTGATCATTATCAAGCAGTTGTTAACCAAACAGTTTTCAATGAGCATTAAGAGTAGTGGAAAGCGAAGCTCCGTGCAATGTTGTCCTCTAGAATATCACTGATTATGCCTATTGAATAAGTCAAAATCAAAAAATCAACTAAAAGTATGTAAGTGGATTCATAGGAACAAATCAGAGGATCCAATAGCCAAATTTTGACTTTACAAAATATCTGCGAGCACAATTAAAAGATAAAATTCAATCTGCGTTTCTTTTTTAACAACTCGTCGATAGCTATCTCAGGATCAATGCCACATCACGATTATTCGTCAAAAGAGCCAATCCATCACACGGTTTTGCCCAGGCCCGTAACCAGCGTGGGACACCAGGTGGGGCGAAGAGTTTTCTGAGAGGAGCCCAAATTTTTAAGCTATGTCCAAGCAGGCCCGTAAGCAGCTTGGGACACCAGGGGTTGCGAAGAGTTTTCTGAGAGGGCCCCAAATTTTTCAAACTGTATCCACTGGTTTTCAACTATGCCCAACAGATTTTTCCATGGGTGGCAAAAAAGTTTGCAGGGGAGGCTTCGCCCCCTACCCCCTGGTTACGGGCCTGTGTACAATAGTTTTAAAGTATGTCCAACACATATTTCCAGGGGGGCCAAAATATTTTCTAGTTAGTAACGGGCCTGGTTTTTCCCCATAGTGCTGCGTAGATAGGCCAGCAACCGTTGAAGCGTTGAAAATGAACGTTCATTTGTTGCTGTTGACTGGAAACGTTGCAAATAAGTGCAACAGTGTGTGAATCAGAGGTGGAACCGGTATCGGAGTCGACTCCGGCAGGATTCTGCGTTTTTCTTTCGGACGCGGATCCGGAGTCAAAAATTTGTGAAAAACAGGACCCGGATCCGGAGTCACATTTCAATTTCAGCAGCAGTAGGAATCTGTGTGGCCATTTCTTTAAGTAAAATCATGGGTAAATTACGGTTGGATCGATGTATTGTAGCCGAAGTCTGAGCAGGAGTCGGATTCTCAAATTAAAAAAATTGCCGGACCCGGATTCAAAAATTTTGGAACAAGAGCGGAGTCGGAGTCTGGAAAAGCGAATCCGGTCACCTCTGGTGTGAATGTTTGAGAAAAAGACACAATTGGAGTGTTTCTATAAGGTTTAACTTGCAGCTCAGAGTTTTGGTTGCTGGCTGAAGGCCTATGAGAGGGGGTCCAGCAGGTAAATTGTTCCGAGGCCCGACAGCTACGGAGGGGCCTGAGACAGAAGGACAGGCCCGAAACCAGTTTGAGACACCAAGGGGGCGAATAGTTTTCTGAGAGGGGCACAATTTTTTAAAGTATGTCCAATAGTTTTTAACTTTGTTCAGCACATTTTTCCAGGAGGACAAAATTTTTTCTAGGGGAGACTTCGCCCCCTGTTCCCCTCCTAGTTACGGACCTGCTGAAGGAGCGATTGAGTGTTTGTTACTAACACACTCGGATAACGTAGCGAAATTATTCCCACCCTGTGATAAAATTGGTTTGGCCCAAAGGATTTGGTAAGAGGTGTGAATTGCTGGCAGTGCATTTTCCTGATGCGATGTATTGGTAATTATTAGCAGTAATTAATGTTAAACTTGAAGATTTGCCTACTTTGTCGAATTTAAGACATTCACGATTACTGTCCCAGTGTATCCACTGAACTGAATATTCTTTTACGTCTTTTATTTTTAAACATTTTCAAACACATCTTTAATAAAAACTCTGTTTGATAAACCAAGAGTTTTAAACTAAGTGATACTTCAAATGAAATTTGATTGGAAGCATGCCAATTCACAATACAATCTAGTTTAACAGCAGCAGCCCTCGAATGTTGCACACATGTGTAAGATAATAACCGCAAAGTTTAAAATTAACAAGGCCCAACTGCAATGCAGGACGCAAGCGCTTATAGTGGTGCACCGTGAAGGTGTGCTGTGCATTTTGTTGATTGTTAAACCTACGCCGCAAGCTGATGCAAGGTCGAATCGAATTTAGTTTAGGATTAGCGGACATACCAAGAAATGTGAAGATTTCGAGACATACAGGAGAAACTAACGATCTACAGTATTTCGACAATGCTCTAAAGCAGTGGTCGCCGACCTATAACTCGTATGGCTTGTGTGAATTATTTCCAAATGTTTGTATTAGCTTGAGAATATTCTTGATAATTCCAGAGTAGCATCTGCTGAAAGATTTTCAGCAAGCTTAAACAGCTTAAACTTGTAAAAAATTATTTGCGGTCTGCTATGTCACAAACTCGACTTGCTGACCTAGCAAGATTAAACATTGAATCTAGCATTGCCAGAAAGTTGATTTTGATAGTGCTGTTAGACATTTTGCGAATAAGATACCAGAAAATCGCTGATGTAATTGATATAATAGTTAAATGATCTTTTTTCTGATTTTTTCCTTGATTAGATTTTACTGTGAACACTTAAAAGTCATCTTTATGGTAATATGGTCACAATTCTTGAGTACCTTTATGTTTTGACGTAATGTTTCGTATGGTCAATACACGAGTACTTCTTGAGATATGATGCACATTAATTAGCCTCAATTTTTATTGATTTCAAAATAATTTTGCAAGTCTTAGGGGCCCCAAATGGGTTTTGTTCTGCCTAAAACATTTATCTTGGAGGCCCTACACTAGCTCACTGCACCACGTAAATATCCATCTGCAGTGGCGTAACTTGAGGTTTGAGCCAGGGGAGGCAAAGCTTAGCTAAAGGGGGACCACTGGTCACCGTAGGGGGCCCACTCGCCAAAACTCTGAAAAAAGTTAAGAAATAGGGGAGATTTGGGATCTTTGACCAGGGTGGGCTCAATGACCATAGGCTATTTCTTGCCACCTAGTGAACGTGTGTTCTTGTGGTTTTGGTAGTGAAGTTGAAATTGCTTTCTTGTCGCCCGTATGTGTTGTAGAGGAGCTATAGCTGTCGAATCAATTTTTGTGCGCTAATTTTACTTTTGAAGGAAGAAAGTAAAATTTTGGTGCCTGCATTTTTTTGTTTTTGCAAACGACAGGCAGCTTTTTTCGAAAGATTTTTTGAAAATGTGATATTGTCAAGGAAAGAGTTTAAAAATGACAAGACGTTGAGAATTGACACTGCACACTTTTTTTGTTATGACACGTAATGCAAAAATGGCGGCAGGAGGAACCTTTGAACCATGCGAGAAAGGGATCAATGACCCGGCGGTCCAAAGGTCCCTTAGCATATTGTTTAATGTCTCCAGCTTGAACATGCCTACTTTCAAAATTAGTAAATGCAAAAAACGATGGTTTATTAAGGCCTCAATAAGGCGTTGAGCGATATGACGGAGCATCAAATTAGTCTGCGAAAATCTTCCAAAGATAATAATACTGGCTGAGTATCTTACGTCGATAGGTCCAAAAAGACAAAAAATAAAGTTGTGATTCTGTGAGAAAACATTCGATCGCTAATATAGACAGGTGCGTTGATAGACATATAAAAATATTTTTGCTGATATTCATCATCCATCTTCCAAGCTATACGAAGCATCTTAGCGCAGTATGTAGGAACCAATCATCTAAGCATAGTTTGTATGAATCACCTACGCTCAAAGTTTCGAGCACAGCTAAAGAGAAGCCAAAGATGCGTATAAAATCGTGAGGCGTCTACTATCCATACCTAGCGATGCGAGTGATATGATAACTCAGTACATTAAGACAGTGACACAGCAAATGATTACTCCTTAACCGAGCCGGAAATTGGTGGTGTATTGAGCGGATTTACGGACCAACGTTTTGTTACGGGTTGTTACCGCAGTGTAAAAGTTTATTCCAATTATGGAAATTTCAAAATGCTTGTAGATTTGGTGCTCAGGGACCTGTTGATGATGGTGGCTTCAAAGTTCGTAGTAGCCCACAAAGCATGTTTCTGGTGTTTTGGCATTTGATACCGATTTATCTCAGCAGGGATGCCGGAACGGGGGTGCATGACGGGAGCACTGCCCCTTGACTTTTGAAAGAGGGGGCAACGGGGGCATAGGTGCCCTTACATAAAAGCATCATAGATAATTTCAGGGACGCTGAAGAGCGGTGAAATGATGGGGGTATTCTCCCCTGCCCTTTCAAAAGGGGGGCAGTGGGGGCGGAGGTGCCATTTCGTAACAGAATCATAGGCAATTTTATGGTTTATAAAGATCGACCTGAAACAAATTTATTGCAGCTATTCGCGCACCCACAAAATTCATAATGGTTTTCTATAATTTCTGCTATTATTTTTGAGGTCAACGTTGTTGCTGCACAAAAACAAGCATAATTGGTAACGATTGTTTTTTTGCAAGCTTCCATTGCCCTCAACTCTTTTATTCCCCCCCTGCCCTACCGCTGTTCCGGCTTCCCTGTATCTACTGTAAGTATAGAATTTGAAGGTGCTTAAGACTGAGAAACGGTTGCAACTTGTGGCAACCAACTCAGGGTGACAGTCCATTTCGTATCTCTGTAGTTACATCGTAGCGCGCTTCATTTCTTTGCTTACATTCTTTCGTTGAAAATCGCTACACTGTATAAGTTGTGTTACGAGAAATCCTGTAGTATGTTGAAATCTCTGTTTTTGGAAGAATTCGCTGAATTGCACCAAAATATGGCAGGATTCTTAGAGGTGGTTCAAAGGTCCCACAACGGTGGTTCATTGATCCCACACATGTGGGTCCAGTGAGCCAAAAAAAATTTTTTCACATCAAATTTTCAGCCACTTCCTGAAATTATACCCTACTGATTTTTAGTATGTGGATAGAGGGACGGATGATTATTATTCATGCTAAATTTTGGAGCTTTGCTCGCTAACCTTTGCGACGTATGACCTGAAACGTAAAAAATGGCTCATTGGTCCCACATCTCCGCTAATAGTGAAGCTCTGGGTGTCCCGGGTGTCTATACCAGCTAAAAAACTGAAAACATCCCGAAAAATGCAAAAAACAACAACCTAAATAATACTAAATGACAAAATGTCAGCTAAAGGGGGCCCAGTTCTTACATTTTTACATTTAACTCGCCAAGGGGGGGCCACTCGCTCTGTTTCCCCCTGTCAGTTACGTCACTGTCCATCTGCCATATTCTGCTCTAAGACTATAACGAAGAACAGAAGAGTCAACACCAGTTTTCACACAAAGTTACCATGGCTGTTTGGCGACTAGTAGGCTAATGGATTGCCTACAAATGCTTTTTGTATTTGCTCTCTGAAACTGTAAGAAATGTGATATTAACAAAGTTTGTGTGCTGCGCTAACAGTTACTGTACATTTCAACATTGAGATCCTATATCTCTACCTGGCACCGCATACACACTAGCCACAATGCCAACCGTTCTGTGAGAAGCATTGCGTTGTCGCATAACGCTCCATTGCGTAGTGCGCTTGGGGTTGATCATGTCTTGACCAAGTATGTTTCTATTTGGTTCGGCAATACTTCATGCAAATGATCCTCTCAAAAATGTCGTATCTGAATTTGAACTCCTTTGCAAGAAAGCTGCGCCCTTGCATTTCATTCAGGCTACACCTCAGCTCCTGTTGTTCGCATTAATTGGCAACTTTGCTAACAAAGTTGCATGCTTTAGTCGTATAGTTTCGCATCCAATCGCAAAAAGTCGCATTAAACCCTGGTCAGTGAGAGAATACGACGCTACACGAGTCCGACTGTTCCTTCCGTTTGTTTTCAAACAGTTGAGATTGATATAAAACACCAGCGAAAAATCTTAACAGTTTTTTCGGGGGGGGCCATGGCTTCTTCGGCCTCATTCTGGCTGCGTCTCTGCCGTGAAGCCCAGGATGTCAAACCACTTCTTCGAATCGAGAGATACCAGCTACTTTAGTTCGCCATGGGTCCAGAATATCCCAGGAAAGAATGCCGAACTGGCTTCAGGCAACGGTCTACACCCATCGGAAAGCGGCCCAAAGTTCCTCCAAGGATCAAGTGTCATGACTACGTCTCTGACCTTGCTTGGTCCCATTTTGGTGCGGAGCTCTCAACTGGCTCCCATCTTTGTGTGGAGCCAGCAAAACTGACTAGTTGAGATTGCTGTTGAGCGTGAGGTATTTCCAGTCCTCCTAGACCTGCTGTCCCCGCGACTCTCCCCAAAGGAAAAGTGGGCACGAAAATGAGTGAATGAATGAGTATGCAAGCCTACATTAAATATTTCTATTTATGAAATTGTCTTTAGCTTGTTTGCCAAAACTAACTGTCGTATTCAAATAATTCAGCATATTCGGACGGAAACTGGCGTTTTTATGAAAATGATCAAGCAAGCATCATAGTAAACAACTGATAGCATAAAGTACGATATTGCCCCTAAAAATAAAAATGCAGTAGAAGTAGGTTCACTGCAGGCCTACTTTCAATTTTCTTGTCAATTTTACAAAAATTGTTATATCTGATTTGTCAAGCCAATTGGTTGCACAATCCCAAAATTACATTTCGCGACCCATCAGTGGCCACGAACCATAGTTTGAGAAGCCCTGCTCTGTGCCACAGGCCGATGGTACACAGCATGAAGACAAATTTTGCACAGCAGCAAAGTATTGTCGCAACACCCTCAGCTAACCATATGAAGTAAGCGCAACATAGACACCTTTTTCCTTGTAAAGCTCACGAGAATACAACATATGGAGTCTAACTAACATACAGAGTTTCAACAAGCAATCTCTGTTTGCTCGAAATCTAGTAAGAACAACCAAACGTAGAATCCAATAGCCTACTGACTATATTGCTTTTCATCGGAGTTTTGCGGTGTCTGGCGGTCTTGCGTTGTTGCGAGCTTTTTGTCAGTGGAAAATTGAACATCAATTAAGTACCGATGTTTTCTTTTTCATTCATTTCGTAACCACTTTCATAAAGACGGCCTGCATCTCTCTCACGCCCAGATACACAATAGTGTCGTGTTGTTACTATACTGATAAGAGTCTAGAGTAGACACACTAGCGTACGGAAGGGGGCACTGTGCCATGGCCCCCCCTCAGACCCTAAAAATAAATGTATAAACAGTATTTGGCAGTGGCGTAACTAAGGGTGGGGTCAAGCGCCTCAATTTGAAATAAACTGACTTTGTTTTCTGTTCACTGATATACGCACTACGCGAATTTTTTTATGACTACTGTACGTTTCCTCTGCTTGATTTTCATTATACGATTTCATTCTTTCACTGACAAAATTGCTTCACATGTGGCTGTTAAGTAACTTAACAAAGGTAAAAATGAACACCAGAAAAAAGCTTCGGCTGGCGTGAGATTTGAGCTCACAAACTTCAACAAGCGTCTTCGAGAAGCGACACATGTCTAAAACTTATAACATCCAAGCACCCATATAGGTTTATTTCATGATCCTCAGACAACAAAAGTTCAGTTTTCTGTCTCACCGGCTAATAAGTCTCGTAAAAGCATTATACTAAAGCTTGCTTCCAGAATGCACAAAAATGCGAATTTTTAGGTGTAATTTTGCAAAATTTTCCCGGGGGCATGACCCCGGACCTCCCTAGAATTGTCGTGTCTTCGGCACTTTCCCTAAAGTTGATTTGTGACGTCACACGATTGTGACGAAACTTGCCCCCCTTCGGAAATTTTCTGCGTACGCCACGTGCATTTCCACTCTGCTCTGGCCTGTAGCAACCAGAGATTTTCGTTTTAAAACTCAGGCTTTAATTTGCTATAACTTTAATCAAGCTTAGTAACGCAGCATGCTGAAAGAAAAGAAAACAACGATTTACACTAACCACTCGACTTAGTACTGTAGATTGAACTAACAGCGCACACCAGACCGACAAACACGTTCTGCGGTGAACACGCGGAGAAAACGAACGGTTGCACTCAGCTGCATTCCAGCAAGACACGCAAAAATGCGACGACCAATAAGTACTCGTCACCGTGATCATTACACGGAATATACACCACACGCTCGTTTCAAGGTAAATTGTGAAGTTGTGCCTCTGTGCAGTTTCGCAAATATTTAGTTTATATTAAGTCGTCATAGGAAAAGTTTCGCGGGGCCCCCAAAAGCGCGGGGCCCTAGGCCATGGCTTATGCGTAAATCCGTCACTGTGTAGCACGCAACGAATTATTAGTTGTGTTATGGTGTTCATAGAGGCAATACTACCGTAAAAAAGCAAATAATGTACCACCAAATTGTACGGAAAGATGTTCACTTCAGAAATCGATATACAACACGTAAAATTAGAATTTTACTAAGTCCATCATTTTTTTAGGCCAGGGTTTAAGAAAACGCTTCCGTTCACATCACTGCAGTTATCATTTTTCATTTAAAGTAGGTCAGTTTGCCTATGCTTAGCATAAGAACAGGGTATATTTATACACTGTTTGAAACAATTTCAAACCAACCATTGTGGGGCTTCATGAAATTGTAAAGAAAACAACGCGAAAAATAAATGCATTGTCAAAAAAGCGTTCTTTTCAAAAAACATTATTCGACAATCCTGTGCCATTAAATACGCGCTTACGAATGCATCCTAGGTCTGTTGTCACTGTTGACAAAATGGCCGGTATTTTTGCAAAACGCAACTGGCAACCCTATTTGCAGCAGAGATTGTGGTTTGCTTGAACCTCTGACCTTTCAATGAACAGACTTGGAACTAAATCAGTAGACCATGTGACCGGATTTTTATTATTGTTATTATAATTATTACGAATTAAAACTTCTACTCTGTCTTCCATTTGCCCAACTTTTTAAAAGTTCGATGAATAACTGAAAAACGTCAATCAACAAATCCGACTGCCAACTAGTGATTACATAACTTTCCCAATAGACCCTAAATTTGCACCATAGATGCAATTTTCACCATGAAACACTTAACATCTTTAAAGGATCAAGGATGGCTCATCCACCTCCCCACTGACGACCTTGGTTTGTTTTTTCAGTCCGAGTCCAGTCCTGATCCGATGAAATTGAATCCGATCCAGTCCTGATCCGCAAAGTTTTTGAAAATCATCATTCCGATCCAGTCCTGATCCGCCCATGTTTTATGGTCGGGAGAGAATCGGGGAATCGAACTATCATGATTCCCAGGGAGAATTTTGGCCGAAATTAAAGCAATGCCTTACCGACTGGACTAAAG
>JGI24158J21664_10005124_pt1 | contig 17046 bp, 13 predicted proteins | sample Ectturendosymbi3_FD_21664 | JGI IMG/M metagenome (IMG submission 21664)
AGCAGTGGTGTTATTCAACCGCCGGCTCAGAGCAGTGGTGTTATTCAACCGCCGGCTCAGAGCAGTGGTGTTATTCAACCGCCGGCTCAGAGCAGTGATGTTATTCAACCGCCGGCTCAGAGCAGTGATGTTATTCAACCGCCGGCTCAGAGTAGGTTAATGCCTGTCAAGTTACTTTCGGTTACAAGTGCGCAGTCAGTCAGTCGTTTCAGGAATGTGAAGCTACTTCGTTTCCGTGGCCTTGTTAAAATTTTGCAAGGCAGCTCCTAAAAAGAGAACTTTGCACGAAAACAAATATTTGTGTCAAAAAGATCCTGGCGAATCGGGGGGTGTCGGCGCGTGCGGGAAGAAGCCCTTGCCGGCTCAGCGCGTTGAGATTTTTGCGTAGCGCAGATACGCTTAACCTTACTTCGCCAGCCTCTGCTCCCCGCTCGTTGATGACTGTGCTCGCAGTGCTTGTTTCTAATAAAAAAAAAACTTGGCATAATATTACAACAACTCGCCTATCGCGCTTCTTGCCGTGAGCTCCGAGGGCCTCGACCAGTTCTGCATCGTCTCAGACCGGGCAGCCTGCCAGGGAGGTGGCGGGTCACGTGATTGCGGCGAACCAATCGCGTTGCGACGTCGATGTTTACGTGGCCGTCCGGCTGTGAAACGACTTCAAAGGTTATTTTTGGGGAATCCGGATTAGGCGGTGCGGGTCTTGGCGAGATTGTCCAGTGTCTGCGCGCTGTTCTAGAGTGTTCTGGTTCGTGTATACTCGCGAATGTTCAGGACTTGCTTTACACGCGGGCCCGGACGTCACGGCTGCGACGCCGTAAACAACGTCGCTGTTATGGTTTCAAAATCGATAGGAGAGCATGTGATCGAAAAACGCTGCAACCGCTTAAATTGCTGAAAGACCCAACCAGTGCTTCCCAACTTGTATGAATTCTCTACGCACTAATCCTAATCTCAAACTAAGAGAACAACCTTTTTTTGCATAAATTCCAAAGGTGCACTGCGTAAAAAATACATGGTCGTGGATTATTATTTTATTTTGCGCGTTACATACACTGCACGTAGATCACGGGGTGAACCTATATTCGACTTTCGGCCAGCTCGCTCTCCCAGCCTCATTTTCTTGGAAACTATAACACAAAATATTATTTTGCTACGATTTTGGTGCCGCTTGTCAGCGGGTGAGTGGATGTAAATTTGCGAAGCCCTTTCAGTTTCAAAACGACGCACCATTCGGGAGCCCATGGACTTAACCAATGCGGCAATTGCAAACAACCGAGCATGCATGATTAACGTCCATTATCTGTTGGTTTGTGTGAAACGCCCTTTACATCATTTATCAACTTTTATTCGGTTTGACTGTCCAGAAATTATTTTATTTTCAGATCTTTTTGCCTTAAACAATCATCGGTAGGATGTCAATAAATTAGGAGTGGTCTCAAAACTTGTGGGATTGAGCTACTTGCGTTTTTTCAAATCCCGCAAATCGTGCTTGTAAAGATTTTTAAAGCATGGCTGCGGCTGTTGGCTATCTGTTGTTTCAAATGTGCGCCTGCCATTGTACTGGCTGCGAACCGAACTATTCTAAGCAATCGATCGCTTGTTACGCAACAAACACTCGGAACAGCGCTGCTGTCACGTGACATTTTGATGAAAGTTCTCGTCAACTTCAGTGGGCATAAGCACGAGCGTCGGAAAGATTTTCTCCAGGGGAGGCCACTCAGGGATTTTTCCCAAAATGTTGCAGGGGGGGGTCAAAAGTGATGAAATTTGTTTTTTCCCACTCGAAACTAAGAAAGCAACCTGTTTTTGCTGAAAATTTTAAATCCAGGGTTGGACCGAGTCTTTCTCTGTCCCCCCCCCCCTCTTCCGACGCCCGTGGTTACAGGTACCCCCCACTTCGCGTTTAATCGCTTCAAACTACTGTTCCAGGATACGCATTCCTTCTTTTCCAAGAAGAAATGTCCGTTCAAAATCTCATCAACAGCTGCATGAGGGATGGCGACAAGCTCTATCTCCGGGTGTCAAGTCCGACGATCAGAGACAAGCCGGTGAGCCTGCTGGCATTCTTTCTCTTGTTACGCAAGAATAGGAATAAGTCATTCGCCGGATAAGAACAAAGCCAACCGTGCTGTGGCGTGCATCTGCAACGCGATGACCGATAGCTTTTTGTGTGTCGCAGAAAAGGTTCGGTAGAAACAGCTGCAAAACACAACAACACGTTTGTGTGCGCGTAGTTCCCAGAGTATTGCAGATACAGCAGCCACTGTTAGCGTGTGGCGAGGGTTGTTTGCACGCTCATTACATATGAGCACAAAGAAACGGGGCGAACCCCGCATCTCCTGGTTAAATGCTTGTGTAAGGTTCATGTTGTTTTATAAGCCACTCATGCCTGCTCGTACCTGTGGTGTTTCCATTCGTATCTTCCCGAACTTCGCTCTGGCGAGTGGTGCTTCCGAATTGAAGAGAAGTTCTGCATGAGTGACGTACTGAATACGTGACTTCGACACGCTTGGCATGACACAGTCCGTAAGCGTCTGTTGACAACCCAGCAGCGCGGTGTTGAGAAAATATTGGCGATTTGGGATTGTGGCTCGATTTTCGATAATAATAATAATCTTAAATCGGCTATTGCAACTTGTTTGTCGCCGAAAAGAATTCCCAAAGTACAAATGTGCATCGAATATATCCCCTACATCAGATGTCTCCAAACGTTTTTGTTCGAGGACCACATAAGGTGTTACACCAACAGTTCGAGGGCCGGACATCCTAAGCAATGCGATTGTTTCGGGATATGTAACATTTTAACAAATCAACAAATGTATCAAACAAATGTTGTTTTTTTTTATTATTGACAAAATGTCTCCACGGGCCGGCTTTGCCCCCCGGGACGTAGTTTGGAGACCCCTTGGCCTATGTCGTCAATCAGCACAATACAGAAAAAGAAAAAGCAACAGACTATTGATCTGAACTGAATGACGTGTAAAATGTTGAGTGACGTGCGTCGATTGGCAGCTTCAGCGGCGTGCAGAGGTCTTGTGGTGCGCGTAGTGACTACTTGGTTGCATGCCCCCTACCAAATTCCAGTATTGAGGAATGTGGTAAATAGAGGCGTTTGAAATACGGGGAAACTAGTATTGACACAACAAAAACAAGTTTCGAAAAATTTACATCCACGCGGTATGTGTTAATGTGTTAGTAGCCTTACAATGTGAAGAAGCATCTCTTGTGACCGCATTTTTAATAAAATGCAATTTTTGTAATTTCGCTCTCTGGAAGCCCCCCCTGCCTTGGATGCCCGGGGCCGTCGCCTTGTTTGCCCCCTGCCCCCTCTGCACGCCCCTGAGCAGATGAATCGCATTTCGCATTGGATCAAACGCTGGTTAATAAAAGTTTCGCCCCGTTTCCGTCCGCGCGTGCGTGTGCGTGCGCGATGTCACTCGACTGGCGTCTGTGCCAATCCCCCTTATGAATAATGCAGGGGTGCCTGACACCCTCAGGCGGCAGTGTGGGCCATTTCCGGCGCTTAATTTCCGTCGACGCCTCTTAACTGGTTTCGTCCACGGCGCGAAAAACTGCACTTACGCGCGTCTGTCGAAGTTGTACTTGCGGAGATGAAACCGGTCGGTGACAATGCGGTTGGACTTGCAATTCGAAGCTTTGCGTTTCAACTTCAGGCATCTTTCTTGAATTACATTCGGCCACGAGTGGAAGCGTTTCAACCCACAGCCGTCTGCCGCACAGCTGTAGAAAGCGATGATGCGCGCATGACCATCCTGTAATCACTCATAGACAGTCCCGCAACCAGGGGGGAGCAACCGGGCAATTTCACCCTCAGAAATTTTTTAAATGATGTTTAGTTGTTAGATACAAAAACAAGTTACAACCATTTTGCCAACACCCGAAAAGATCAGCTGGTTGCGGCCCTGCTCATAGTAGTTATTGTTTTTTTTCATGGACTTCCTTCGTCGTGTCCCACACGCAGAAGCAGGTTTTCTTGAAGATTTGAGCCATGCTGGAGACAGATGTTTTGAGAGACCGCAACTTTATCTGAATACCGAGGTGGTCGTTAAGCGAAGCTTTAGTGTATTTTGAAAGACTGTTTCGTCCTCCCTCAGGACACCTTGAAAAACACCACACTGGCCCGCAACCAGTATTTAAAGTTTAGGGGTCGCAATGCATTTTAAGGGGTCAAGATATTTGTTTTTCAGGGTTACCACCCGGTATTGACAGTACTGAAAAGGTATTGAATTTCAAAATTGGTTTTTAAGACCTTGAAAAAGTATTGAATTTAGCCAAAATGTGCATTATTATGTATTGAAAAAGTATGGAAATCTGAATGGAAAAGAAATCAAGAGGTGTCTGAGCATAATTTTACTGAAGGCAAAGCACTTCATTATTTTTGCAATGTTATGCAATGTGTGAAATTGAGTTTCATGATTAAGAATTTCTGAAAATGAGAAGTAATGGCATTGAACTTTTTAAATTTAGTATTGAAAAGGTATTGAAAAAGTATGGAAAATGGTTTCTAAAATGTGTGGGAAGCCTGGTTATTATTTATTTAAAACAGACGGACATAAATTGGGAAAATTCGAGAGAGCGTTTCGGTCTTACTCAAAACACCTTAAAAAACACTGCCCGTACGTGAAGCGAGCAGCGTAGTAAATCATGTTGTGCAACTCTAAGATTCTCGTTTTGCAGGTTTTCCCAAGTCGTTATTCCCATAAATCCAGGGTCGGATTAACAATTTAGGCTACCAAGGCTATAGCTTTAGGCCCTAGAAAATTCGGCCCACAATTTTTTTGGATTTACTATTTTTATTACAAGCAACTACCGAAATATCTCCTAAAATTCATCAAGTTTGACGAAATATCTGATCATACTAACTAAAGTAATCTAATTCTTTTGCAAGACTCATTCATTTAACATCAGATTTAACAAAGAGAGACGGAGAATAATGTTAATATTTCGTATTTTCCAGTGTGCTATATACATCAGCCCAAGGCCTGCAGTGCCCTGCATAAATTCAGGGTATTTGTTGCTCTTATCAACGCATGAAGATCTTGAGTGAAAACGCACTTCCGCCTGTGGCGAAATACCCTGCTCGTGCCAGCAAAACGTGCGTGCTGGAAAAAAAATATCTTTTTTCCCTCTCTTCGACACTTGCGCTTGCGCTAGAACTGCCTCTCTGAGGCGTTACTGTTGACCTCTGGGGTCAAGCGGCACACGTCAGCAGTCTGGCACTCGCTGCACTCATGCGATTACTGGGTAGGACCTTTGGTGAACATCGAGTGTTGCATACGCGGCCAGGGGCGGATCTAAAACCCATGAAAGTACCTTTGTTCACCATGATCTTGTACAATTCTGAAAACAGCATTCGCAACATAAGGCTATGATGTCGTCCATTGTTTTGTCACAGCAGCGTTGTGAAGTATACTTAATCTCTCTTACAGTGGTGAACACGTAATAAGACTTGACTACAAAATGCAGTATTACTGAAATCGCCACCCCTAAATTTACTGGCTGGATCCGACCCTGTATACAGCCACTGTAGCGAGGCTCCTTGAAAGGACCTCGAAAATATCCAAGTATTTTGCTCTGCTGTGTTGCGTTTCAGCCCCGAGCTGATGGCACCTTGGTGCTGAAAATAGCACACGGCCGTCGAAGCAAATACTCTTCACTCCAACATCGGACAGCTTGGGGGAGGGGTTTGTTTTTGCCTCTGCCTGCCCGGACAAAAAGCTTTCTCTTCGCCCTGCGTGTCGAATCATCGCTTAATAGGTCACGTGCTTGTCACGTACTCGTTAGAAAATTACGTGTTTGTGACGTATCACTTGGCAGATCACACGTTTGCGAAAGTCATTTTCTCCTCAGTCGTCGAAACAAAAAAACATGTTGTTTTCTGCTCGAACTTTGAGGTTTTTCAACATTCCTTCGCGTTGTGACGCAACTCGGTGATCCTCATGCGCGACAGAGCGTGACCTACGCCCCGGGCCCGAACTTATCGTCACGTGACTGGAGCATATGATCGAAAGTGAGAAACTGACGGCGATGCGCGTGAATGCTGCTGTTGGGCCTTTAGCAGCCAACCAACGATCGGCGTCTGTTTTGGGTCCAGGGCGAAGCTTACAGGACAAGCGTTGCGAAAATATGCGCGTAATTGCGTGAGGTTGCGGAAGTCAGTTTTTTAGCTGAGTCTCACTTAGCCTAGCAAGCCATAAACTAACTTACAACAACTTATCTTGTGCGTGCATTAAGTCTGTCCCGTAAATCTCGTGCGTGCGCATAAGTCCGGCTAGTGCCGAAGCTCATGGAAAAGCAGTAAATGGTGTATTGTGTGGGATACGGTGTCGTTTGCATCCTTTCTTCAATGCATGCGATGCTATTCTGTGAGCTTCTTCGGCAATCAGGCGTTCTTCCGACTGCTGTGATCACGCGTGCCGCACGCTGCGTGACTTTTCGGCAGCCAAAAATCGCGTGAGTGGCCTCGACCGGGAACAGCTGCTGTGGCTGAAAACCTTGCAGCAGCTTGCATCGGCGACAATATGCACACAGCCTGCCGCGCCGCAGAATAAACACGCCGTTCAAGCTGACCCGCCAACAGACTTCAGCTAAGTGCGCTTTAAATATTTAAAGGCACTGACACGTGGTATGTAATGAAAACGCCGTTTTTTCAAAGGCATCCTTTTCGCTCTAAACAAGCAACATACAATCAGTCCATTTTCGAGTTTTCGCCATCGCCCTGACGAAGGTAGTTGTACCTAAATATCGATACGTTGGCCAGTTTTCAACCTGTTTTCATGTTTTACCGCCAGCAACAAGGCACCTGAGAAGCCGCCTTAAGTCGTTCGGCTCAGTTTCGTAATAATCCTTTGTTAATACCTAAGAAAGTTAGCGCCACTGTCACACGCCACCAGTACCACCCGCTTCTTTCGGCTTGTGTCGCGCTCTTTTTTCCTGGATTAATTACATCCACTGGTGATCAGTTGCATTTGCGTCGGATCTAATGCGCTGCCAGCATCCGCTTTTTGATTCATCGCCGACACAGGATTTATAGAAGGCATTTCCTTTGCAGCAGCAGCAGCAGTAGTAGTTGATTAACGCACCACCACTACCGTTGTCGCTGAGGTAACTATTTCTTCTTGCCTTTGCCAATTTTCTGCCAGGATTTTTTGATAATTTCGATTGAGTTTAATGTCAAGTTTCGTGCTGCATTTATGGACCTTGTTCTTTAGCATCGAGTTTTCGCCACCAAAAGCGTCTTGTTCAAGCTTTTTCTCCGTATGATCAACAGCGTTGTATAATTTCTCAGTGTAAAAATACCTGTCTCTAGTCTCCACCAACAAGTAGCCTTTGATTTCCTTCGAATCAAACCCCGTGCGTCGCCAGGCCTACAAAAAAAACGGAACACGTCATCGATTATTTCCACACGAATTATTTTTTTGTGTTTGTGGTGTTTGCTTGACAATCCCAATCAGTTCGTCAAAGGCGCTTGTTTGTTTGATCGCAGGTCCAGATCCGACCGTGGAACCTGTCCGACAGTGACTTCGTCCTGGACGGTTCGCAACCCCTCGACCCCCGAAAGACGATCTTCGTCGGGGGCGTCCCCAGGCCACTGCGAGCCAGTAAGTCGTTTAGATCGATTCTCAGCCTACCTCGTTTTTATCGCTCGCCCAGCTAAGGCGATTAAACTCTTAAGAGCGTTCCCTCTTAGCGTAATGAAAAATTCGAACGTTCGCTTTCGTGACCTCTCGTCGAGAGTGCATCTCGGCGAACTCTCTTGATCGCCAAGTTTGCCGTCGCACGACCGTTCGGTGTCGCCAATCGCGACTCGCCGCGACGTCATCGTTCACGCGCGTTCGCCCCGCCCACACCGATCGCGTCGCAGCGCGACGCGCGATCCGAAAGACCCAGGAACCCGACAAGGGAGACTAACTTCTCGATTCGCCTTCACAGTCGAGCTCGCCATGATCATGGACCGGCTGTACGGGGGGGTGTGCTACGCCGGCATCGACGTGGACCCAGAGCTGAAGTACCCCAAAGGCGCCGGGCGCGTCGCCTTCTCGAACCAGCAGAGCTACATCGCGGCGATCAGCGCGCGCTTCGTTCAGTTGCAGCACGGCGACATTGACAAGCGGGTGAGTGAGCGGCGACTCTCTCGTTTTCCCTTTCGTTCTCTCTCTCTTTCGCTCTCCTATTTTCCGTCGACGCCGGATGTGACGACGAAGCTCGACGACATTTCCGCACCTGCGCGAGCAACCTTCCGGTGTGGCCGGACCAGTGGGTTCTTAATCATTTTTTACATATCTTACCCATTTTATCGAACAAGATTACCAGATTTACCCCAAACACACTCAATGGTGCTCATTTATTGAAAATATGAAATTAACAAACTGCTACAGTTTAAAATGATTCATAAGGATTTAGTCTTACTGCAATTTATGGTTCAGTAAAATCTACCCCTTTAGAATATGAAATTTACACACAGGGGTAAATTTACCCCAGGTTAACAACCACTGATCTAGACCGTATCACGGACCTCGGAAGGATGTTTCCAGGGGTGGGGGCCAATAGTGGATTTTTCCAGGGGGGCAAACAGCGGTGAAATTTCATTTTGTACGCACGAAACCAAGAGAACAACAACTATTTTTTGCTAAAAATTTACTAGGAAAATGTCAAATTTCAAAATCCAAGAGGCCCCCCCCGTACCGCTCTTCCGACGCCCGTGGAACGTAAGCAAATGACCTGCCGCACAAGCGCTGGAGTCTGTATGCGAACTACTGTGACACGAACTTTACTCATTCTGACCAAACAAGGCCCAGCCCGTTACCTTTTCGAAGCCGGGCCGATTGCTTTCACTTTCGCCCAGTTATCACTACTGGTAACCGTTTTGTGACACACCCCTTGACACGCCCGCTTGGGCTTATCCAACGTAAGCTTGGCATCGTTGTTTTTGTGAAGTAAATTCTGTTTCAAAGCTGCTCAGACGTGCGAAAGGCCGCGAAAGTGAATAAGTTTTTTAGACTCTAACCAGGAAAGACACTGCTTACTCAAAGACCCTGTTGTTCATGTACGTTTAAGTTTGTATTGAATGGTATCACATCCGCCAAGGACTGTTAGCTGCTGTGGATCATCTTCGTTTCGTTGGTCGGTAACCAGATGACTGAAACGCCCCTCCCCCCGCGATTTCAACCTCAAAAACCCGACATCATCGTAAAGATCCCCCTCAAGCACCCCCCCTTGTGCTCTGCTCGTGTTACAAAATTAAACTTGTCCCCCACTTTTTTACGCAGGTGGAGGTGAAGCCCTACGTGCTGGATGACCAGGACTGCGACGAATGCCGCGGAATGCGCTGCGGGGGTAAATTCGCCCCATTCTTCTGCGCCAACGTGTCCTGCTTGCAGGTGCGTATTTTTAAGTTTCCCACGTGGAGGTGGGGGGGACGCAACATACTGGACGGGGGATGACTTCTTGTCTGAGCTCTGAAAAGTAGTTGTTTCCAAAATGGGAAGTTCTGATTGGAAAAGCCTCTGGAAGTAGCTACGAAACCTGCGGTGTTTGTGCGACTGCAAGAAGTAATAGGGGGGGTGATATTGTGGGAACGCTTATCAGGTTCCGTGACCATCTGGGGTCTGATGAACCGGTCAGAAACCGCAATACAAATAACAGGTTTTGGTTTCAACATACGAGACAGTGTGAGAAGATCCGTACAAGAAATTGAACTACCTGAAGATACGTATGAAGCTTAATTTTGAACTGTTGTCCTCGGTTTAACAAGCAACAAACATTTTTATCATTTTTAACCAGATTGTGCCATGCACTGTCAAATTACTGACAACAAAGGAGGCAAAATCGACAACAAAGGGGGGGGGGCAAAAAAAGAATTCGGCGTTTTTATTAACGAACTCTTGATACTTTGCAGTGAAAATGGGGATGCAAATTCTCAAACATAATATCAAATAATTTCCTTTTATTCGTACGAAATACAAATACTGTATTAGATGTATATTTTGATCTTTGTTAACGTTTTCCGTGATTTTCTTGAGCGTGCCTATCCAATATTAGGCTGCCGGCATTTTGCGTTGATATTCCATTAAGTCGTCGTACATTTTCAAGTATTCTGTAATGATCATCTTGAAGTATGAATTATAGGTGCGAGTGAAGTACAAGTTCTTTCCATTGCTGAGATGTTAATTGGACAATAACAGCAAACTAGGGACAATTGCAACAAAACTGTATCTTTTGCGGGACGCGTGAGATCTCGATAAGTTATTTGGAAACATTGAGTCTAAGAACGGATAGCGATTACTAACGTAATCTAAAGTGCTACCTATACTTGCTAAGTCCTGAAATTATGAAGTATATGAAAAAAAGAGAAACGAGTGAAAAAGGCAGCTGACGTCCCTCCTTTTTTCTTTGCAGTACTTTTGCGAGCAGTGCTGGGCCTTGATCCACTCGCGCCCGGGCAAGGAACTCCACAAGCCCCTCGTCAAGGAGGGTGCGGACCGCGCCTCGCGATCAATGAACAGCTACCGCTGGCAGATGGGGGGACAAATTTAAATGGAACCACGGGACGGCCGCAAGAATGAATTTTGGCCCGGAACGGCAAATAGCAATTCTTCGAGCGGTCCGACACTTGATTTCTTTGCAAATTTCCTAAACTTGCTTTTTTCTGGCATGCATTGTATGTTTTTCTTCCACCCCCCCTTTTTTTAAAAGTCAATAGTCGAGACATAGACCTTTCCTGATTTGTACGATCGTGATTGTGATAAATCTTTCATATGATCTCCGTGACCGCTACCACTATATCACGCGTGCGCGTTTGACAGTGTGCTTGTTTGTGTGCGTGTAGTGAGCTCGTGTTTTTTTCTTCGACGTGTAGCGACTATAGCCCGAGCCCCCCTCCCCGAACCGCATGCCATATTGTTTACACTGCAAAAAAGCGTTTCGCTCGAATTCGAATGGTGCAAAATCTTTGTAGCTTGTCTCCGACTGCTCAGGGCCGGACATCATAGAGGAGCTGATACTTGTGCAGCCCCCTCCGCTTTTCGTAACCAATTCAGGAATAAATTGCCAAAAAAACTTGCCCCCCCCCAAAAAAAAAGAACGTCGTGGCCTCTGCGCGGGTGGTGCGTTGCCATGACGACCTTTATTTCGCCCGAACGACGCACGTTTCACTTAACCTGGATTTTGAAGTCGGTAAGCTATAATGTCCGACCCTGCCTCTTTTTTTCTAGTAGCCCAAGAATCAAGACCTGCCATTATTAGGTAACGGTAGTTAGCGGAAGTAGTAGTAACATGCAATAGTCTTGTTCAAACTTTCTTGCCATTGTTTCGCTCAGAAGACGCCGGAGACGCTTCACTCGCGAGCGAGCGGTCGCGAAAACACTTGAAAGATTGGCCTCAGCTTTCTGTTTTGTACATTTTTTCTTCGTTTCTACTTTTGTAGACTTTTTTCAAGTGGTATGTAAGAAAAAAAGAAAAAAACTTCTCGCGCGCGCCTTTGTTACGTCAGAGCGGCGCGCAATTACAATTTCCTTTTTACGTTCGATAAAAAAACGCTTTTTTATAAAGACTAACTTAAATTTTTTTCATACGACCGCGATTCTCACTGTCCGTATATCACGGTGGCAATGACTTAGTGCGTGTGTTTGTATGAATATATATATATATGTGTGTGTGTGTGTGTGTGTGTGACGTCATAATGCCTTGTATGATGTGCTCTCTCTCACAGTGTAAATAGCCAGCTCCTCTTTATCTCGCATTACTGTGTTTGATAAAAAAATGCCAGAAGTCAGTTCCACCTTCCCCCCCACTCTTTCGTCTACGGAATCGTTTCGTTTGTTCTCGCTTTAGTTTTCTGCCGGTAAAAGCTTTTTCCGTTGTTGGTATTTCTTCCTGTTTTGGACGGTTTGCAAAGAAACGAAAAGAAAAAAAAACATTAGAAAAAAAAAACAAACCCGCAAAGGAGACAACCTCGATCAGTGCAATGCTCTACTTTTGTTTCAGTCACTGTGCCCCGTCAGTGGGGCCGGGGCCGCCGCGTCGTGTCACCGGGACAAATTTTACTACTACTTTTCGATGATTTATTATTGAGAGAAAAAACGTAGCGATTATTTTTATACAGTTGTTTTTTGTTTAGAGGAAGAATTTTCGTTTTTTACGCCTCTCTTTTATATCAGGTGTCGTAGCTTTCGTTTCGGTTCGGAAACCTTTTCTGTGATCGTCGCCCCCCATTTCTTTTGTTCGACGGGCTCCTTCCTTTGTTGCGTCCCCCCCTCCTTTATTCGCCACTAATCCTTTTTTACGTAATTGTTTATTTACTAACGACTTTGTTAAGTTTTACGTTGTCGCGGGGGGGGACCGCTCGTCGCTATTCGTCCCAAGACGACGACGACGACGACCCCTTTTACGTTTTCGGCCCCACCGAGAAAAAAGCAAGCAAAAAAACGAGAGAGAGAGACGCTCGAACGTCTCTCTCTCTCTCTCGCGACACGAAAGAAAAAACAGGGGGTCTGCTCATCAGCTACGAGCGCATGTGTGTGTGAAACATTCACGTGTGTAGCGCGCGTTCGACAATCGCGCGCTCGAAGGCGCTTTTCGCCGCGCCGCTCTGCCCCCTCCCCCCTAACCTATAGTAGTACATCGCGAGGCTTACCTACGCGCCGCAACTTCCGCTCTTCTGACTGGACGCTCGCTTCCACTTTAGACGCGCGTTTTTGAGCCTTCTGGCGCGCAAGCCCCTCCCCTCGGACCCGGGCCTTATGCAAGATTAGTGTGCGGGCTGGGCGCGCTGCTCCTCTTTGTTTCTTTAATGTTTGCACAGAGTAAGTGTGTAGCGCGTAGTACAGCGTCGTATGCATGCAAGAGCTTCTTTTCTATCCGATGATCCCGTAACAATGTTTCTGTCGCTTGTCGCTTTATCTGCAAGACTGCTATTCTTGCTGCCGAGACTACTGCTTACCGATATCCAAAGCCGTGTCGCCGAGTTAGCGTCAAGCAGTCGCGTGATTGTTGCTCCCCTCGCCGCGCCACTGCCCGCTTCGGGACTGCCCCCCTGCTTTTGAGCCATCAATCTAAACCCCGTGCAATGGCCAGGCCAGTAGAAAAGGCAAAAACTCTCTGCACGATGAGTCCTCGTGTTGGTGCCAGACCGTGGTCGTCAAGCTTGCTTCCGGGTCTGCTGATGTGGAACTGTTGACAACGCTTCACTTACCCCCCACCCTTTGTCAAAGCACGCCTCATTGCATAACAGGCAAGCAAAGCAAGGTTTGGGACGAGACGGCGTCTTTTCGTTTCGACTGAAAATTTGTCACCCCCTGGAAAATACGCCAATGTATTAAGAATTCAGCGACTTTTACGGCAAAATATTAAGAATTCAGTGACTCTGGAGTTGATCTTCGAGTGAAGAGAAACTTCCCGTCACTGCCGGAACAGTCGTATTCATCCGCGGCACCAACACGGGGACTCCGCGTTATGACAGCAATAAACTATTGCAATTCTTGTGGAATAGTAGACTAGTAGATGTAGTGATTATGATGTAACGGGCAATATGTGTGTTTGTGTGTTGTCGGTCCGTGTTCGAGTGTGTCTTTCAGCGCGATGAAATCGGCGCGTTGGCATCTCTTCCCGTTGCCGCGAACAGCAGAGAGATTCACGTTGAAAAAGTTTGGCCGGCTTATATGAATCGCTGAATTTGCGACGTTTTTACTGAAATACGTACGTCACCACCACCACTCAAGTTTCCTCCTCAGAGATCCCCCCCAAGTCTGATGCAAACCGCCAGTTAAAACCGAATGCACCCGAACCTTTGCAAATTTTACTTGGACGCCTGAATTTCTCGCGCGTGCACGCGACGTGAATTGTAAATAGCGTGAAGGCAGTGTGCGCTAAGCACGCGCGACCCTTGTACAGCCGCGATCGACTGAACGATCCCATTTTGTATTGTCCTCCATGACAGGGACGTCGAAAAAACGGACGAGAAGCGCTATTTTCACTTCTCGATAAAAAAAATAAAAAAAAAACTAACAAAAAAATTCTTAAAAATTGCATGTCATTTTATTTCTCGTGCAATAACCTTCTGTTGTGTTGTCGCATTATCTTCCGTTGTCTCCTTATTTATTCGATGAAACCATATTTTTCTGTTCATTACTACCCAAACCTTTAATTATATCAACTTATGCATCGCGCGTTGCTGTGGCAACGAGACAAAAGAGACGCGTTTTTTAAGGAGTGAGCGATTTCGTTTTCTTTCTTCGTAGTATTTTGCAGCGCCCGTCGAAATGGTGGTTTGGCGCCAGTTTTGGTTCTGGCCGAAAAAGTCGGTTCTTCTGTTGCGTTGTCGTCGTCGTTCTCTGATTGGTCGGTCGGTCGGTGTTTCCCCCTTATCAGTAATCAGAAGTACCACACTAACTCATCTGCATGCGCGCCCCCTTGCTGCTACCCCCCACATAACCCTACTTTTCGTCGTCGACAATAAACTGCTTTCTGTGTGATTTTCTCTGCAAAGCAGTGATTCTTTCAAATCGATGAGGCGAAAGTGCAGCATAAAGGAACTGGCATTGTTTTCTGGGGAATTTATATAAAGGTCGTTACCTGAGATTTTTTTCGAAGCCGAGACTGATGGTCGATGAACCTTCTACATGAGAAAGCATTCGGGGTGGGAATTTTAGCACCAAAACATGCTCTTCATGACCGCTGGTATGGAATGGACCTTACGCGGTAATTTCTCTAAACGCGACTTGGGGATCCTGTAAGACTTTGATAGATCGTTGGATTCCTTGGATCGCAGTTTGGTGGTGGGGGGGCAAACAGCAAACGACCGGGCTTTATTCACCAATGCAGTCCAATCATTTGCAGTGAAATGAAACTCGCAGGAAGAGGGAAACGCATCTTTTCTGCTGATCCAAGTTTTCAGCGATTGGCTTCCCGGTTAAAGGAATTCCGAATTTTAATTTCTAGGTTCACGCATCAAACTAGCAATGCAATTTATACGCTCAACACCATAGACGCACCACCGGTAGTTCCACTGTCTGTGGCCCTGAGGTGAAAAGTAGGCTTGTGACCAACCAACCGTGACTGCTTTCAAATCACGTGTTTGCGTGAGAACTTGCGAACGAAACCAACAAGCTCGTCGAGCAGACCTTGGCCATCCTTCCCCCTGGAAATGCTACGACAGACAAAAAGGGCGGTTTATAGTCGAACAAACTAACCTGACCTTATCACGGCTTCGCTCCTTGAAAATCGGGATCTTCACGATCTTGGTTGAAGTTTCGACGCGTCTCTTTTTTTAGCCCGACCGGAGGCGAACGTGTTTTCAGTGACGGATTTAGCTTCTGTCAAGAGAGAGAAAAAAGGGGGGCAATTTCGGACAAAACACAACGGTGCAAATAAATACCGACCGCAAACCTCGGTGCAAAGTAAACCGGACGAAGCCACGGAATGGGAAAGGAAACTTCAGGCAAGGAGTTGCGATGGAAGCGCTGTTATTCCACTGGCGGGTTATTCCAAGTCACTGCCGCCAAGGCGACTAGATTGTTTACGTAACAAAACATTTCAGTTCGAGATTTCCCGATTCGCAGTGCGCTTTCTAGGATTTTCAGTCAGCTCGGAGGTTATCACGTTTGGTGCGGCAATCATTCGTGATCTGAATTAAATCCTTATTGGAAACACGGACGTCGGAAGGGGGTGGCAGAGGGGATTTGACCCTCTGAATTTTGAAATTTTAGATTTTTCTATCAACTTTTTAGAAGAAAATTGTTTTAATGTTTTCCTCTTACCGTAATTATTCGAGTATAAGTCGCATTTTTTTGTACTAAATATTCACCCAAAAAGTCAGGTGCGACTTATACACGAGGTGCGACATGCGCATGTACGCTGCTACTGTGCACGTGTTATCTAGACGGCGCTTTGCACCTTCAGTGAACGCAGTTACTTTGGTGGTTTTTAAGTTTTTGTTACGTGATTTTGATGAATAAAATCTCGTACCGTTTGATCAGGTCAAATATGGAGGTGCGACTTATATATTCGAATAAATACAGTAGTTTCGAATGCGCAAAATGAAATTTGAGTTGACCACTGTTGGCCGCCTGTGGAAAAATTTTTTGGCCATCCCCTGAAAAAATCCACTATTATCCCCCGCCTTGGAAGAATTCTTCCGACACCTGTGCTTGGAAAACTCCCAGTTGCAACCGAATGGTCAACCGGTTTTGACAAAACATTAAGCCCACCTCTGCGTTTATCACCGCACTCTGTTAATAAATGAACTCAAACTGAGCATCGCAGTTACTGAACGATTTGATCACGGCAATTGGGATGCTAAAAAAGCATTCTTTTTCCACGAAGCAGCCAAGTTCAGAATGACCTGAAGGCAAATGTTGAACACCAGGAAATAACGCGCAGCAATTGCGCGCAGCGCTGCGGTGGAGGGAAGTTTTCTGCCTCATTTTGGAAGCAGGTGGTTTTCCTGTTTTGCGCTAAATACTAAAACGTTTTACGTTTTAGCATTGTAGCATTTACTGCTGGTTTCTGTTCTTTGATTGGCGTTCTCATGCTGCTATTCGGTGCAAACGTAAACTGTAGCCTATTCCTTGACTCAAAAATAGTTCCAAGATCCCCGAGGCACTGCACCACAATTAGAGTAACTCCCGTGAGTCTACTTTGAAAGAACATTCTCCGCTTTGGGGATTAGATAAAAATTGCTGTGCTTTGAGCTTGTGCTTTAACCGCGCCGTGTTTCTAGAAAACGCAGTCATGTTAACATTGGGAAGCAGGCTCGCAACCAGGAGGTGGAACCGGGAAACTGCCAACCCGAAATTTTTAAAAATCTGTTTAGTTGTTGGGTACAACAAGTTACAATCATTTTCACCACCGAAAATAGTTTCAGCAAAATGTTACAAACACCCCCCCGAAAATAGCAGCGCAGCTGCTTGCCGTATATTGTAGAAGGCAGAGCCGGATTAAAGGGTAGGGGGGCCCGGGGCAATTTTTACTGGAGGGCCCCTATGACGTAATTAATGACGTCATCGTTTGTAAAAGTTATGTTTT
>JGI24158J21664_10005125_pt1 | contig 17046 bp, 11 predicted proteins | sample Ectturendosymbi3_FD_21664 | JGI IMG/M metagenome (IMG submission 21664)
CAGTTCGGTAGTATCTCCACTTCATTCTGACGATATCCCCTGAAGAGTGTCAGACGAAAAGCTTTGGGATGAATCTCCTACTTCACGCCATCTAAAACCATATCTTGGCTTTCAGAATTTAGGGTGTGATACCAAAAATTTAGGTTGTCATTTTGACACCCAAAAACGGCTTGAAAAAACACTGGGTTATGCTATTACAAATACTTGCAATGATGAATAAAAGATCACACCTAACTTATTCACTTTGACAAAAAACAACTCAGCCTATACCAGGAAGTTAATGTTATTTCAAAGGTGGATTATGGATGTCATCTGTTTTCTCCACATTGACCTGGGGAAATTAACCTGACAGTGCAAAATGTTGGTGAATTCTCATCAACCGGAAAATATTGGATGTGTGTGATCTATCATCCACGTGCTTGTAAGATACATTTCTAACTTTTTCCTCTCTTTTAGCTAAGACTTCTCCCTGGCTCAAACCCGTAGTTTTACGCCACTGAACATGGAGCAGATCAAAGATCCGTGATGAAGACTTTTAGTGACAAAGCTTTTGTGAAAGCAGATATCACTCGCCATTGTGTTTTCAGTGAAAAGGAGCACCCGTGAACTTCACGCGCCAAAGTTTTTACATGCGTGTCACGCCCACAAATCTCCTTTTCACGCACGATATGTCGGTGACAACTGCCACGGTTTCCAGCAGTGCAGGCAGTGTGCTATGTGCAGTCATTGCACTCTGTGCAAGGCAGGCAGTGCACTGTGTACAAGCAGTGCTTACAGTGTTCTGTTTACAGGCACTGAGGCAGTGCGCTGTGAGAAAGCAAGGCAGGCAATCATGCACTGTGTCACGGCAGTGCACTGTGTGCAAGCAGTGCAGGCCAGTGTTGCCACTGCCGTTTTTTTTCACTAGTAGATAGTAGATCTGGGGTTTTTCTGTTTTATCTGGGGTTCTGGGGTTTTCATCTAAAATCTGGGTTTTTTTGACTACGGTCAATTTAAATTTTAGATTTTTCATTGAATATTATCATAGACTACTACAGTGGTTTCATAGGCGTGGTGTGTAGAGTCAGCAGCCAGTGCAGCTGAGTAGGGCTAGGCTTAACCAAATTGTTCGAAATCTGATGTTTTACAGATTAAGTACTGACTAGCCATATTGTCAATATGTTTGAAAATAGACTTGAACTTGTTGAAAATTTGATGCAAATAATGCATTTTACCTTAATTTTTCATGTACAAGTACTTGTAACATACATTTCAAGGGCTTGGTTTTGACTTTTTTAACATTGTTTATGTCTGGGTTTTTTTATTATTTTCTGGGGTGATTTCAAGGTAAATTCTGGGGTTTTATCTTCAAAACTGAGTGGCAACACTGCGCATGAGTCATATGGTAACAAGTGGTACATAGCTTAAAAGTTATGCAGTTCCTCTGAATTAGGGATATCATTAATCACTGTTGTTTCCTACGTAGCATTGTCTATTGTCTTTCAACCAGTTTTCTGTTTACTCTTGTTTTATATAATATGAAAAACAGAGCAATGTTGGAAAACAAACCTTAGTGTCATTTATATTAATATATTAATTTTACAAAAGTTCAGAAGGTATGAGTGCATAGAAAGGTTAAGAACCACTGGTCTATAGGAAAGGGATTTTGCTGAAGTTTAATTATTTCACATTGAAGGCTTTGTTAACAGTAACAGTAAGATAACACTACTACTGCAATCTAAAGGAATATCATTGTGTTCTGTTTCATTTTAAGCATAGTCATGCTGTGATTGTACCAAGTAGATGTTCACTTTTCCTTGAAAGCATACCCTTCTAGTGTCTTAAAATTTTGCTGTCACCATGCTGGTTCTAATTCTAGTGGCCAAATTTATGTTGGTATTGCTGTAACTAGTGACATTTAGGCCTTTGATTTATTGTGTAATTATTTGTTTTTCTGCTGCTTGTTCCATTTCTTACTTGTTCATGACCTTCCTCTGTTGCAGAGCCACTTAAGAAAAGCAAAGACCCCCACAAAGAAAAAAATATGTGTAGCGACAGACAGTGACTCCAGTTCTAGCTCCTCTTCAAGTAAGTGCATCTCTTCTGTGAAAAAAACAAAATGGCGCCAACGAAAACCTTTGGAAAGCTCTTCAGAAAGTGCCGACTTGGATGATGATTTTGTTTCAAGTGATTCTTCCAGACATGGTGACCAGGCAAGTCTGCACGTTTTCATACAGGTGGTGTGCATTTATATTTTGTGCTGTTTGTTGATGATTTTTATGTGGAAAAGTTGCACCACAAGCATGTAATATGCTTATAAGCATTTTAGTTATTTTCAAAATGTACTAAAGCAGTGTTTTGTAGTAGTGCTTTGTGATGAAGACTTCTTAAAAATATTTTTGGAAAATAACCCAATGGTGTACATTGTACTGGTTTCACTCTTTATTGGAAATTGTTGGAAAAACTACCGAAAGCTGCTCTCTTAAATGCACTGCAAATACCACATTGTTTACTCTACAATGTCTACATCTTGAATCAGACATATTTGAAGATTTCTAAGCATGTGCACCTTTCAGGAACATGCCAGTATGTTTTGCCCTGTGATTTGTTTCACAGCAAGTGAATACGCGGGTGTATGCGAGGGATCGATCAGAAATTTTTAATAGGAAATCGATTTCACGTAAAATTACGCATCCTCAGTCCTGAAAAATGCAAGCAAAGCTTACGGGTGAAAAGTTGAAAGGCTAAAGTAACAACAGAGAACAAAACAAACTCAAGACTACAATCAAAATATCGTAACAAAAGCTCAAAAATCATAACAGCTTAAAAAACTGACTGACATCAAGAATACTACAGTAGTTGCAACAAAAAGAAACTGTGACTTATAAAATAAGAAAAGCGTTTACTCAAAAGTGACCATAAAATTAGAAAGACGTTTTCTCAAAAAAAATTAGAAAGACATTTTCTCAAATTAATAAATGACTGAAACATCTAACTAGTTGACGCTAATGGCTGAAAACTTCTCCACCTAAAATCTAACTCGTGGTGAAATGACTAACAACGGTAGAGAAATTTAGCAAACCATGCCTGGGCAGCAATTCTCTGGGGTACGCATTTAAACCTGCCACGAGTTCGCTTTAAGCGCTGCTATGGGAGTAAGCAAGCTGTATTGAGAGAAAAGCTACCGTGTTTCCCCGATAATCAGAACTACCAGATAATAAGACCTAGCGTGATTTTTGAGGATGATTTTAAAATAAGCCCTAGTTGACTGGTGGGAAATTAAGCTAAGCGAAACTCCGCTGGAATTTTGGAAATCGATGACCTGCAAAGACATTCCAGAGGATGATGATATGATTGTTTTTGAATAAATTGTTGTTAACAAGTTTCTGAATAAAAAGATGTTAATGATAAGTTAATGTAGATAGTTTTTCGTAATTTCTGTTTATTTAGAAATCCCTTAATTTTTACTTTGTAACTTCATTTTTTGATATATCAACGTGAGACATCCCCCCAAAATAAGCCCTAGTGTAAGTTTCGGAGTGAAAATTAATATAAGCTCTGTCTTATTATCGCGGAAACACGGTAGCACACAGAGCGGAAGACAACATCGGACTGAGTCAAACAACACAAAGCAAAGTATCGTAATATATTTTACTTGCGCGTCAAGCAGGTGATGCCATTTATTTTCACAGATATCCAGAGAGTGAGAACTTGGTTGTTCGACAAAAGTAGCGGTGTATGCTTCGTCTAGAAATGGCTTTTTGTAGTGCCGTGGCTCTTTGAATAGTGCCGCTATAAGGCCATTTGGTCCTTGTCACTGTCAGTTTTGCAATCTTGTTTGTTCCAATTACTGCGATGCGCTGAACATCTTTCGGAAAATTTGTTGCTAGTTTGAACAACATACTGTTCATGACATATCCCACAAGTTGCTACGTAAATGCAAAAAAAATTGCTGCAATCTACATCGAACAATGCTATAACACTTCCTACACGACGGCTTTTCATAACGTCTGGCTTTGAAGCGCGGCAGTGTTTTTCGTGGTCTGTATTTATTTTGTCTCGCGGTCTCGTTGACATTTGAATAAATAAAGTTGTTTGATTGCATGTTGAAATGTTGTTTCTCTTCACTCTTTCGTATCGCTTATGAAATCTCGTCTGATATCGCTCGAAACGCATGACGCTGAGCTCTAAGAATCATCATAACATGTAAATACGAATTCACATATCAGTGGCGTAGAGAGGTTTGGGGATGCCCAGGACAACTGCTTGATAGGATGCCCCTCTTCCAAATTCTAGTATTGAGCAATGGCGTATGGTGGTCATTGTAACTGGATATACGCTGTATGTGACGCCACAATGTTAGTTACGTCATATTCACGTTTTGGCGAAGTTTGTTGATACAACGTGCATATTCAAGGATGTTGGAACAGTGGTAGGGCAGGGGGCGCAGTAAAAGATTTGAGGGCAAGGGAAACTTATAAAAAAAATTGTTACCAGTCAGTGCCGTAGCCAGCCCAAGAATTTTTTTTTGGGGGGGGCAAAATGTTTGATTTTAGGCGAATAACGCTATTTTGTTTGGAAAAACGCCTCTCAAAGCACAAAATGACTATATGTTCTAAAAATTTGGAGGGTGCCATGGCCCCTTTGGCTCCTCCTGGCTACGCCTATGTTACCAGTTATGTTTGTTTCTGTTCACCAACAATGTTGACTGCAAAAATAATAACAGAAATTGTAGAAAATCTATGTTACGAGTTATGTTTGTTACCAGTTATGTTTATGTTACCAGATGTTTGCTTGTGTTCACCAACAATGTTGACCGCAAAAATAATAACAGAAATTACAGAAAATCATTCTGAATTTTCTGGGTGCCCGAATAGCTGCAATAAATTTATTTCAAGTCAATCTTGCTAAACCATGAAACTACCTATGATACTGTTATGAAAAGGCACCTCCGTCACCGCTGCCCCCTTTAAAGGGCAGAGGAGGCAATGGCCCTGCCATGCCTCCAGTCTCTGGCGTTCCTTTGCATAGGCCTATTATTCTGCACGCACTCTCTTTACTCGTTGTTGTAGGCTACAATGTGTCACTGTAATGAACATAAATTAGCAGCGGTCTCCTAAGAAAGAGCAGTTCGTAAAACTGCAAAAATATCCGGCAACGCGTTAAAACAGGGGAGTAAAACACACTTAGTGTTACGTCAGCGCAGTTCACAACTGCAAAAATACAAGGCTGCACGAATGTCTCGTCCAATAGCAGTCGAGCAAGAGAAGGTATGCGGCGGGGATGGCAGACACCCAGAGTTGACAGTTTAAAATTTGTAAACCACACAAAAATTGAGAATGCGCATAAAGTAGGCCTACGCAAGAAAATTTTCTGTTTTTAGTGCGTGGCTGTCATATGTACAATTCCTAAGGGGAAAGAACAGGCAGGGGTGTAGTGCTAAAAAAAAGAGGTGCTGGAACGCCGTTCCCTCACACACAAAAATCTCCTTTAGTTCTCGCAATCTACTGAGGCAAGCTGTAATATACTCTGCAACGGCTTGAAAATTTGAAGACCCTTTACTCCTCTGGAACGAAGATAGAAGTTACGATAAATGCGAACAATCAGACGAAGCGGGGAGTACGCAAATACCATTGTTGATGTCACAAACAGTAATTGCACAACCATGCTGGGTGTTATACACGAGATAACTTGTCATTTATTCATTTATGTTGCTCCAGGCGCTACACCTAGAAATTGAAATGAAAAATCTAAATCATCAATGTAACGCTACTAGTGCAGAAGGGTGTGGGAACAGTAGCGTAGCCAGCCCAACATTTTTGAGGGGCCAAAATTCTTGATTTTAGGCTAGCAACAGTATTTTGTATGAGATACCGCCTCTCAAAGCACAAAATGACTACATATTCTAAAAATTTTTGGGGGGGATATAGCCCCGTTGCCCCCCTGGCTACGCCTATGTGTGGGAACGTGGTTCCCACCCCACTACACCCCTGGATACGGGCTTGTGTGAGCCATTATGATCAATCCGCCTGAACTGCCATTTAATGACGAAGCTCGAAACGAAGCACATTGCAAGCACAGGTGCGCAACCATATTAGCACAAAAAAACAAAACGGCAAACTACAGTAGTGATGCATCATAAAATCAGCTAAATCAAGCACGGTGAAATAGGACAGTTTTCAAATTTGACTCAGATAATTAATTGAACGTCCATAATTATCTCCAAGGTTGATGCAATTGGACCCAACCAAAAAATACCACCAGGGTATTAAAAAAAACGCATAAAAAATCAATAAGAACCCACCAAAATCCCACTCTTTTCTTTTCCTCTGAAAAATGTACTATGAAGTGAAAAGCAAAATAAGCCGCACCCTTGTACAGTTAACTGTAATTTTTTTAAAATGAAACAAAACGAACTGCAACGAAATTTGAGGGGTTTGAAAAGCAGAAAAATAATTCGAACAGTTCGAGTAAATTCTACTGGTTATCTTCTTCAGCTCTGTAAAATCAGAATATTTTAATCAATTTTTCTGCCTTCTCTGCATCCAAGCTGTTTCTGATGTTGGACCATACCAAACCATGTGTTGAAAAAATACGTTATACAGATGCTGAACTAGCAGGGCATCTACATAAACTTGACGTATAACTGCAGTTTGTGTGGGAGTGGTTTTTCTCTGTTTGCTGTGCGCATGCTTGCCAAGCCTTACCACTCTGGAGTGAATTTGACGAACAACGCTTTGCGAAAACAAAGATTGGGTACATTTATTTGCCCCCAAGTTCGAATGCCATAAAAGGTATAACAAGTTATTATTGTCAAATTCTGAAAATGGTGATATTGCATGATGCAATAAAAACAATTCAGAATGGGATTTTTGTGTTTTTAAAAACAGAACAAAACCTGATTCTTTTCAAAAAACCCAAAACAACTGAATTTAAAAAACACGAAAAAAAACAGGTGGGTTGTTTTTTTTTAAACTCGTGTTTTGCTCAACCCTGATTATCTTTCAATCCTTTTTTGTGATTTTTCCTTGATCGCACGATCTGGAACAAGTCACGTCACTATCAGTTTGATTGGGTGTGTGCCGAACATCTAGAGTATAGGTTCCTGGTATTGAAGAAGCTGAGAATTACTGGCAATTGAATACGTAAAAATTAGTGTTGATGATAAAACAAATTTCGAAAAATTAAATCCACGCAGCAAATGTTGGTAGCCTTACAACAGGAAAAATCATCTGTTACAGCATTTAAATTTTTGTAATTTCACTCTTTGGATGCCTGGGTTCGTCGCCCCGTTCGCCCCCCCCTCTGCACGCCACTGCCACATGTACAAAAAATCGCATTGCGACGTTTTTACTTAACACTGTGACGTGCATCGTATGAAAATACGGCGCGCAAAAAAATTGTTCTGAAAATTACCCGCTGGTCACTTGCGAGACTGATAAATATAATACAACAAAATTATTTAGCCAATGCAAAGATTGTGAAAACTTTGAGATTATGAGTACGAAATGTGGTGGACAGATTAGTTTTGAAGTTTAGGAAAAAAAGGTTTTGGTGGTTGTGCTATTGTGGAATAGAATTTGAAATTCGAAAATTCTATTTAAAATACCTGTACGTATTCTACTTGGTTCATGTAGGCTGGCATTAGTCCTTTTTCTACCTGGTTGAAATGCCTGTCTTTTCAAATTCTAGTAATTATTTTGCATTGAACTATATCTTAAAGCTGGCCTGCCACTAGTGCAGCATTCATTACAAAAGTAACCGCGTTCCCCACTGCGCAGAGTAAGCGGAGATGGTTGCCCCCAGACCACTCGTGACACTCCATAGGGAATACAAAGTGATTATATAATGAAACTTTCTTCTGGATCTTAAAGTAAAATGTTGTCACGTGCAAGTGTTGTTCCTTAATGGTCCATATTTTTCCCAGTAGTTGATTTGTACAATCGTACTGCTGTTACCTAATTTTCAGAAAATATGCCTTTAGAAAAAAAGTAAAAGAAAACGGAAAGCAAAGGACAAGGAAGCTACACCGGGTGGTCGGAAAAAAATCCGATCTATTCTGGCAGATGACATGTTGCAAAAGGAAACAAAGGTAGGTACACGTTCGTAGACTACGAATTCCTACACAGTAAATATGACTTTAATAACGCGCTTTTCATCATGTTTGTTTCTCATTGTTTTTTTCCCTTTGTTCAGGAAGCTGAAAAACGAGAGCAAGAAAGGCTGGAGCGATTAAAGAAACAAGCAGATAAAAAGCTTGATTTTTCCGGTCTTGAAGAAACAGTGTCCGCTATTGAAACTGTGCCCGTCATCAAGCGTTTAGTGCTACAGAAAGAACCACTGGTGGAGGTTTGTTTCATTATTTTACATTGATTATGAAAAATTTGCGTCCTGTTTCGTTGAGCAGTGGCATGCGGAAGATGAAAGATAAACAATTATTTTCAAAAAAAGTGCAAATTTTCTGGAGAAACATTTAAGTATTGCTTTGAAAAATTCTTACTGTACGGAATGTAGCGAAGAGGTCTACACCTGCTGTTTGTTGGACGGACATGCCTCGCGCCTAGTTCGATTCCGTGTCATGTCATGCCGCTTTCGTGTCAACATCGTGGATTAGACCAAGAGAACCAAATTTCTCGAGGCCAGAGCTGAATTCCTAAACATTTGTTATACCAAGACTAAGGCATCCATCAGTTTTCGACGTTTTGGTCGGGTGTTTTTTTGCTTTGGAAAATGCGGTCATAAGTTGTATATATAACCAAATGTGTTTTTGTATTTGACGTGTAACCAGGGATGTCCAAACTTATTGACCCGAGGGCCGAATTCGCGACTGCCTGGCACTGGAGAGCCGGGTACAGTATCACTTATGTGACAGGCAGCAGCCAATGCTGTCCACAGTCGGAAACGTGGTGCCTGAAAAAAATATGCAAGGTATTTGGCGGGTTGGATTAAACTGATCGGCCGGCCGTAGTTTGGCCACCCCTGCCGTATAACTGGGACCATGTAAAGTCATAAAATCATATTTTCTGTGCTTCAGGAAGCTATGAAACGAATTTTAAAACGAAAATCGCACCCCCACGAAGTCTATACCAAATTTATAAAGACATAGAAAGTTATATTTTTCATGTTAGGTCATAAAGTCATATTTTGCATATTTTCAACCTAATGTAATAAGGAAACCTTTGAAACAATCTTAAAATACCAGGTGAAAAACGATCGCTAGGTCCAAGCTGCGTCCTTCAAACTGAACCCACGCGGGCACCTTGCGAATGTTGGCAAAGACGTAGATGAACCAAGTTATTTGGATGAAATGCAATGCACTGCCTAAAAATGCATGTTCTTGCTGCCCAAAAGAATACCAATGTCATGCATGTTTTCGATTGGCTTCAAACTATATGTTTTGCTCATGTTTTGAGCTGTTTATTTTAGTGGGGCCAGGGGTGTAACAAGGGCGAGCAAGGGGGACGCAGTTCCCCGGACGCCAAGTCACTATTGAGGGCGCCAAATCACTGCGAGGACTCCGAATGGTTGCGGGGGACACCGAAAAGTCCCAACAATGTCACAAGTACTTTCTTCAATATAGTACATTTGCTTCCGAAAGACCTCAGGTTCAAACATGGGGGCGCCAAACTTGCTTCTTGCCCCGGGCACCATCTAACCTCGTTGCGCCCCTGAGTGGGGTTTCAACAAACCGTATCACCATTTCTGATACTCGAAAGCTTTGTTATGCATTTCAGTTCTGAATAAAGCAGAAAATCGACTATTCTATAAAATATATATATTTTCTATTCCACTTTTTATATATTGTATTTTTTTACACTTTTTTAATCACAAATGTTCCTTATACACTCTCACAACGTCTCTCTATCCTTTATACTTGTTTCCACTCACTGGTTTGTGCTCATACCGTGATAATTAATTTCGTACATCGCTATCCTATGTCGCCAGTTAACGGCATACTGCACTGTCACTCTATTTGCTTCGTTGGTCTCGTATATTCCATCTGACTCGCGTCGGTTAGCTGCCTCCTGTAAAAATTTCCCAGAATTGGCGTTGCTGCACCAAAATCTTAGAATATTGAACCAAGTTTAAACTTAAAATTACACTACACAAATTTATAAACTAACATACACTGCACAAAGGCGCACCTAACGCCAACTAACAAATATGTTAGTCTAGAGTGCAGTGATAGAAATTCGAAAACACATATATACAAAACAAAATACAAACTCCTTTGGTTGCAGCAACCAAATTGTAAATATACCCGAAACAGTGTCGTGTTTCTTCTCACCCACTCTCAAACGAGAGTGGAGGCCGACCTCTACAAGAGGAACATATGTTCAGGCAAAATTGATGTGTTTTTATTTTCGTTTTTATAGCGTGAATAAACCATTAATGTACAGTCAAGCTAGTTCATGATTTAATAAATCACAAGTTCTGCGTTCAGCATGTGAACTCTAGAACAGTGCTTTTCAACTTTTTCAGTTTCGTTCACTCCTGCCATCGTTGGCTGCATTCCCATTCACCCCACTGCGAATGCATGCCCCACGACAAAAATAACCTACCCTAACTACTGTGCATACAATGTCATTGCTGAGTTTGATATTTGTAAAAGATCTACTTAAGCTTAGTAACTCATTTAAAGACAACCGAATCCGCATCAGATGAGAAGCTACGAAAGCAACTAATGTAGTCATCCGATATACCGTATTTGAATGAGCTACGACACAGAGCCTGGAAGGTACCGGCTCAGTGAGAATCAAACTCCAGACCTCTGCTACTGCAGACATACCTGTAATAAGAAAACCACAAAAAACGATAAGAAACTGTAAATATTTACAACAGGAAGCCTGCTCCCGAACTTTAGTGATCAACTTTCCAAACCACAGACGAATTAATTCCTCCAATGCCGCCCTCACCTACAAGTCCATGCATTTCAGCGTATTTCCCGTTTTAATTTTCAGCGACCATGGGCGTCAGAAGGATTTTTTCCAGGGGGGCCAACCATGGTAAAATTTCATTTTACCAACTCAAAACTCACAAAAAAACATTTTACTAGAAAAAAATGTACAGGAAAATATCAAATTTCAAAATCCATGAGGGTCAAGGCCAGTGTCCATGCTAGATAAAAAACGAAAACACCTCGAAAAACGCAAAAAAACAACAACCTAAAGAACGCCAAATATCAAAATGTCAACTAAAGGGGGCCAAGTTTTCACATTTAGCTTGCTGGGGGGCGGGGGCGGCTCACCCCCCGTCAGTTACGCCTCTGGTCAAGGCCACCCTTCCCCCACTGCCGACGCCCATGAACTCGACCCAATATGACAACCCTTTTTCTGACGTGTACGTGCTAGTCATGAGCACCAGCTGTTGCAAGGCTTTTAATGCAATTTCCTTATTCTCCGGGGATTCAAACAAACCAACCGAAAAATCCTCATAATAGAGATATGTTTCGAAAGACGTTCTGACACAATCTTGCTGAAGGAAAGTTATTCTCCCATTCTTTCAAAAATCTGATTCTGTAAACTGCAAAGCTGATGAAGCCGGCGTGTCTTGATCAATTTCATCTATAGATGTACATTGACTTTCTTCAAAAGAAATGTGTTCTTGAACGTATTTCTTAGACTTTCCGTAGGTACTACCTGAGGTATAAACGCGTGTTAGATGTTGGAATCCAATACCAAAGTATGGCAACAAACAGATATCACAAATGGGCTATTTCTGTACTTCGACTGGTAAGGCTACTCTGATCAGTGTTCATGTGTCTGGTTTTCCCCCGAGATTGATAATGAATCTTTCGAAAGTACTGCATGCGATTCTACCAGGTAGCTTTCGCACAGGAGTACAGGACACTCATGTGGAGCACAGCAGAGATTCCGGCACTCGAATGAATAAAACATGGCATTTCTCGGCAAAATCTATCCCTATTATATCACAGGGGTAGTTACATGCATCATAGTACGGTTTTCCTGAAGTGTTAAGTTGCTGACTGCTTTAGACGTAAAGTTAGAACGCTTAAAGTTCGCAATTTTATTCACGATTGCTGATGTCTATTGGGTAACATAACAAGAACCAGAGGATGCAAAGACTTAGCAACTGAAAATTCATTCACCCTTGCAAAAATTTCATTAACCCTGGGGCGAACCATTCACCCGGTTAAGAAGCACTGCTCTGGAGCACTGTGAAAAACAAATTTCTGGATCAGGACAATGAGGAAACTAAGGGTAAATCTGTACTGTGTTATTCAGTAACTGTGTTGCATGAACGCACAGTAAATTTTTTACAAAACACAAACTAATACAAATACGTGCTGACAGGGTTGATGGTAGAATAAATAATAATATTGACAGAACAACAACAATGACCCGGAAGGAAGACAATGCAACAACCAAAACAAGAGAGATTCTATTAAAAATAATTAAAAAAACAACAAATAGTAGTCAATCTGTATTCAATCTTATTGCAAACATCGAAGTGTTATTATGTTTTTAACTGTAAACTTATTTTTACGACTTCACATGGCCTATCCCACAAGCACAGGTACAATCTGAAAACGTTGAATCTGCTCCGTTTTTCGGTTCTCAATCCATTTAGTCCCTTTGTCCTTCAATTTAACAGGTCACAAGAAAAAATAGATTGACCTTTGAAACGAATGAATTTGGCAAAAATTTGCAATACTTTTCTACAGTAAAACCAATGACAGTCCCTACCGGTACAATGTATATTGTGTGACGTCAGTTTTATGACTACCAGCAAACCAAGCAACCTTGAAAAGACAGCCATGTACAGCTAAGACAGCATTAAAGTATTTGCTAGTTTCTAATATCTACCTAAAGTGCCAATCTTGAAATGGATTTCAAATACTTCTAATACTAAAACTTTTGTCACATCGAAAATTGTAAGTTGTTAGTCGACTTTACTCAATAAAAATGTTCGTGGCTCGGGCGAATATTAGCCTTTTGCAAAAATATTACTCGAGTAGCGTTATCTTCATAAAGCGTAACTCGAATCGAGTAATCATAAACTCGACTCGAATCACACAACTACCGGAGTAAACAAAGAAATTTACGTTTATATATGTTTTCAATTTCGTTCTTCCACGACCGCGTCAACATTGTGCATTTTCACTAAGGGTCCTTGTGGCGAAGCTTCATCGTCTACTGTATATGTAGCTGATTGCTCTTGTCCTTGTTCGATCGTTATTGGTCGCTCTGCGCCCTTGCGCTCAGCCCCGCTATTCTCATGTGCGTGCACAGTCTATTTGCATGTGCTTACTACGTGTGTGAGTTGCACTTGCCGCTCCTTGTTTCACAACAGTTTGCTTGTTTATGTCTCGTCCTTCGGCCAATGCTCCCGTTCCAAGTATTGATGGTCTACAGACGCGTTTAAAGCTAGTATCGATTTTTAGATCGTGCTTCGATGCAGATTAAATTTACGGCGCCGTACAATGAACTCAGCCGAAACAGCACTAACTACTAGACCAGGGGTGGGGAGCCTGCGGCCCGCGTGAACATTTCATATGACCCGCATCAGAAATTTCGTTACCCAATTTACAGTAGAAACTCGCGTCAACACTAAGCTATATGACGAGCAGGTACGTAAGATGGTATGTCATAAGAAAACTCTATTCCTTGTAGCAAGATAAAGGTAGAAGTTTAGGATGAAATCAATTGTTATTTGCGGCCCGCCAGCGATAATCTACAATTTACGCGACCCGTGATAGTAAATAGGTTCCCCACCACTGCAATCAATCGCAGGTGTATTTGTTTCTTTGATTAACCAAAAGTAATGTTGCGTTTTTTAACAATTTGTTTTGGTAGGTGCATCATCAGTTGACTGCTGCGCTTAAACCCCATCAAGTGGAAGGTGTTCAGTTTATTTGGGATAACCTAATTGAAAGAACTGACAATAAATCCGAAGAATCTGGTGGCGGTTGCATTTTGGCGCACTGCATGGGTTTGGGAAAGACTCTGCAGGTTTGTCTTGATGTCATCTTTTTTGACCGATTGCCTCGGGTCAGAGGCGGATCCAGGGTGAATGATTGGGGCGATCGCTCCACCTAAAACCTACGAAAGTAACTTTATTCACCATGGTTTTGTACAATTCGGAAAACAACATCTCAAACCAATTTCGAATAAGTCAATGTCAGGCCATTCTTTCGTCCAGTGTTTTGTTACAGCAGTGTTGTGAAGTATACTTCATCTCTCTTACAGTAGCGAAGCCGTTATGAGACTTGACTACCAAAGCTTACAGAAATCGTCTTCCACCTAACGTTACTAGCTGGATCCGCCCCTGCCTCGGACTGTTAGTTTATTTCGACATCTTCCAAGCTTGTTTAAGAAGTTCAACTGTAACAACCGTGAAGTATATGAAGTAACATACCTGTGAAACTCATGCAAGAATATTTCTAAGAGTTCTTGAAGAAAGTAGTCGATTTTGACGATTTCCACCTCTAACAACCTTTGCGCTCTTCTAAAATGGTGTCCTTTTTCTTGTTTCGTTAACCTTATAACAAGCTAGTGTGAGGGGTGCAGTTCGGGAGTTCTGCAGTTTTTGAGGAACTGGTATGCATGGCTCCAGTTGTGGATCAAATAGTCTTTTCAAACACTGATTGAGCTTTTCAACCATGCAAGGCAGTCGGCCTAGGCAAGGGAAACCGATGAGCATGTCTGAAATATTTCTCCACTCTGGCAACACCTGTAGGTGAACCTGGCCCCTACGTATTGACCGCGCTTTTCCTTGGGTCTCTCTGTGGCTTGTGAGGTGCCATCTGCTGATGAAAGGTTAACTCAGCGACTGTAACTCTTGCCCGGCAGGGCTCAGTATGGAATTTTTTCGAAGCGGTCATCCTCTCATAGAAATTCTGTCACACACAGTAATGAACGACATATACTGTAAACTTTATTGCCCATTTGGCACTGCCTTTCCACACTGTCCTCTCACAAGCGTCACCTCTGAATCTGCCGCTGGCCAAACTCGTGTGTTCAGGTCAGTTGCTTATGTGATAAATGTTGTGAACCGAAAACAAAGGTTCGTTCTTAAAATTCCGTGTTTTTCTTGGAAATAATTGGATGTGAAGCACTTAAATGTGCCATCTTTCATTGAACTGTGGATGACTGCAGCAGCTTCTCTTGTTGATCTCATTACTGGGCTTGATTGAGTTGCTGAAATAGTTGTTATGGCAGTGTGTGAGGACTGCAATCTATATTTGTACTGTTAAAAAAGCCACTGTTGACCGAACCTTTCAGCAGTCGTCTTAATCCTTTCAGCGTGTATCATACATGGGAAAATGGCACAAGTCAACTTTTCACTGGGGAGCAAAAATAATCTGATATATTCCTGTTACATGTGTTCGTAATTTTGGCATCGTAAGACTTGATGTACACAAACGCGAAACAATTGAAACAACCAGTGTTCACGTCTAGCGTTGCACCGCATGTTTCTGTTGAAGTTTTTCCTTTTGATTCTGTCATTGTTAGAGTAGTCATGTTCGTGCCTAGAAAGTTGTCGACCGCGGGTGTAAGTGAAAAGTGGTGAATTTTTCAGACCATCGCTGCAATGCATACGATCTTGCGATGCGAGCATTTGTCCTTGAGAACAGTCCTGGTGGTTGCCCCTCTCAATACACTACTGAACTGGATTTCTGAGTTTGTCAGATGGGTACCCGATGATGCTGATATCAAGGTAGATGAATCATTTATCTACAGAGTGATTATTGTGTATAACAGTCTTCAATTCGGCACTAATATGGATCTAAAACCTCTTCGTTGTTCAGAGTGTTATCAATAATGATTGAAGATCTTCCTCTTTTAGTCGGCATTGAAATGTGGTTCTTGATCTGATTACGTTTGTGGATAAATGAAGAATGAAATGGTTGGAACAAATCAACGATGTTTTTGTCCAAACGTTGCCCGAGTCGTAGCAGATAAACAACTTAAAAGCGAAGTCTTTGAATTTCACTGTCTTGTTTGAATAAAAATCATGATTTTGCTCAGAGCTTAGTTGTGGTGTCTACGAATTAAAATAAATTATTAGAAATTAACCAACAGGTTGAACCAGTTTTGGCACTGTCTACTTTTTGCGTGTCAAACTCCGTTTGCATTATAACGAATGTGTGCGAAAGTTGATTGTTCTGCCCATTGATATTTACGGAATAAAAAAATCTCACTAAAAATCATATTGTCTGCAGAAAGCACGCGGCCTTTTTCGTGAAATTCGCCTTTTTCGTGTTTTTGACACGAACTGTGTATTGATAGTTTGTTTTTTTTCATCTCGAATAGCTGTTACTTATTTAAGTGCTGTGAAAAGCATATGAAAAGGATTTGTGTGCCAGTATTTTTGGGATATGCCAGGGTTTTATTTTAAGGAAAATGTTAGGTACCCAGTATGGACCTGTAGGGACCCGATTTCCCTGATTCTAGGGACCCGATGACAATTTTCGCTGATTCTTGGGACCCGAATCGGGTCCCTAAAACGCCTTTAAAAAAACCCTGGTACATGCCTTTTTATATTAAATACATCGGCGTGAAAACCGCTATTTTCTTGTTTCTTGTCACATATTAGTTAAAGGGAAGTGCGTTCATTGAAATCTGTCGAAGCTGTAGTTGTTTATGTCAAAGTTCCACTTTTATCTTGCTTGAAAGGTTCCGATTGAAAGCAAGAAACACGCAGTCAGGTGTCCAGCCATTATGTTGATTAATATTTGCTTCCTGTCGTGCTGAGAAAAACTTATCCGACGCATTTGCGCTGTGGTGTGATCATGACCATGTATACAGATATACAACTTGTCCGAGCACACAACGAGGAAAGCGCGTCTTACTGCGCTGAAAAATTGGATGACCGATGGGGGTGTGATGGTGATGGGCTACGACATGTTCAGGCTGCTTGCATGTGGTAAAGGCATCAGACACAAACAAACTAAACTCAAGTTTGCAGAACTGCTGCTTGCACCAGGTACTCGCCTCTCTGCCTTGTACAGGGTGTTTCACAATTGTTGAAACAAAGCGATTGGGCACAAATCCAGGATTTTAAATGATACCACAATGATGATTACATTTATTGAAAGGTGAA
>JGI24158J21664_10005128_pt1 | contig 17045 bp, 10 predicted proteins | sample Ectturendosymbi3_FD_21664 | JGI IMG/M metagenome (IMG submission 21664)
TGCTACGTCCATGAGTTTCGTTCGTATTGTGATTTCGATATTGGTTAATGATTCACGTTTTGCTCAAGCTTTATTTGTTTCAATAATACAAGTACTTCAGTTCGCTAATTTAGTGTTTTTGCCCTAGTAATGACAATATCTACACACATACTGTATATATAAAGAAATGGCCCCTTTCTAAGTTTCAGTCAGGGGCCCCATACAACCTTGATCTCCCCTTGTCCCAGGATAGCGTAATTAAATTTAGGGTTACATTATACCCTCCTTTTCCTGACTCACATATCATTTTAAGGATTCCTGAACAGGGTTTGGATGGCAGAGAGACGATTGCAGCGGGTTTAGTTCAGTGATTTTCTAGCTTTTCACTACAGCGGTCTCTTAGTACGAACATACAACCGAAACAGTCGCAGACCCCATTCGTTCAGTATACCCAGTGTCGTATTTCATACATCCCTGTTCTGACAGTTGTTTTACTGAAAATACCTCTTCTGAAGTTTCAAAACAATTTATCTTGAAAGATACTCGTGTTACAATTTAATTACTGCCTTTGCGTTAACTTGGTTGCATCAAGGAGATCAATAGTTCTGCAACAATTACTTCAAAAAAACGTAATTTGTAAGAAATGATCGTATCAATTTCCAAGCGTTTTTCAAAAATTGAGGAAAGTGTAACCCTAGTCTGTTGCAGCATCTTTATGATTGGTGAACTCTATAGCTTTGTCATACTTGTCTCTCATGTTCATCCATAGTTTTTCAAAAATCCACTCGACACTGTTATTTGCCCCATTATCGATAGCATTTCTCCAATTTTGTCATCCGACTACCAACGTTCCCATATGATGGTAATTACTTGCAGTAGCATGCATTTACTACTTAACCAAAATAACTTGGTTTTCAAAATACTACTTACACTAATATGAGCAATACGTTAAACAGCCAATTGGTTTTTGGAATACTAAGTGAGGCAATGTGGACAATTAATTAAAATTCTTTATTTACTTTCAGTAGCCTGTTATAAATGTCGAGCATTTACCTCATGTTTTAGCAATTCAGAGCCACAAGTCCCGTAAATCATACATGCATGGGTTTACCAGAGATGGGCGCATAGTCTTTCTGAAAACATCACTTGCCCTGTTAGCTCTGCAACGATGTTTGAATGGTGCCCGAGCACGGAAGTAGCAAAAGGCAGGTCCTGTAAAAAATGCTCCACAATTTGGGTTAAGTCAAGTGCGTCGAATATATGAATTGATTACTTGTGCGCAAGGCGAACTTTTCTCGTGATTACCAATTTAAGCGTTTCTTTAATATTCAAACTGCTTTGTGATAAGACCGCGAAGGTAGAAGCGGTGACTTTCTTGAGATCATTTGCTTCACTGAACGTTGTCCATTTTAACTCTGAAAAGCTCGTCTTGATCCGTTCCTTCGTTGTAAGTGCGGGCCATAAACATTCTGCACAGTTTGCTTGTGGTTCAAGCAGGTAGCAAAAAGTCATAGTTGTGTTTGCCAACACAAGGCCTCATGACCAAAACAACATGTGGGAAAGATTTCCTCTTTGACCAAATTCGTTCTACAAATGTTAAAATTAAAAAAACAATTATACTCCACTCTTCTACTACTTCAGTGAATACACCTGCGTAACACGTCACAATGCAAGCAAATGAATTTAAGAAACAAAAGTTGACAGTACAATTTTTGTTTGCATGAGACCGTAACTGGTTTTAGAGAAGTTTTTATCGAAAGTGCACCTTTTGCATTTATTCAATCACTTTTTATACCACTGTAGTCATTGAGATGACGCACAACACAATCGACACTTACCTTTACGAGTTTTGATAGAAACTCATCGCTTTCTTTCCGCGTGGGGCTTTCTGCTTAATTCAAAGCGGTGGTTCCCAACCGCGGTTCCCAGGCCACATGCGGCCTCCAACACCCTTTGTGCGCCTCTCAGCCGTATTTCAATAACATCTGTAATATTTTTTAAATGTTGACAAAATATTAAAGGTGTTATTGTATATGTTGACAAAATATTAGAGGCGTTATTTCAACCAGCAGATTGTTTGCCGGCGGCAGTGATAATGCATTTGTGTAAAAGACTTCGTTCTGCATTAAAGCAAAACGAGCCACCTTGAGGTTCTGAATGAATTGTCAGCTTGAGGTTATGTTAATTGGTATAATTCGCATAAAAGACGCTAATTAGAGAAAAAGCGCATTTACCAATCTTCAGACACTGTAACATAAGACGCTTCTTTTCACTGTTGTATTGAAACAGCAACCGACCTGTTTTGTTCATAGTAGCGTAGAAAAAAAGCGGACAGGCAACAGATTGTGATTGAAAGGTCACTTCTGCAAAGAATGTACAGTAGTACAAAAATGTGTGTGGTTGGGCATGGAAGATGGAATCAATTTCATCCAAAAACAGACCAAGCATTTTTTATGCGAAAACAGATCAAACACAGTTTTCACAAATTGCAATCATGAACGCCGCACCATGTGTCAACGACAGCTTGTTGGGTATCAGACGTAATTAACGGCTGCTTAACGTTGCACTTGCAAAAATATCTGCCATATTTGGTGTGATTTAACAAAGCAGCACACGGTCTTTTTTAAGTACAAAATGCAGCAGAAAAGCTTTCACTGAAGAAAGTCACTTGAATTCATATTAGTCAGCAGCGCGGTAAGTTGGCTCCCCGTCTATGATGCAGTATTGGAAGCGTTTGATACGTTTGCAGGCAGCTCGTTACACCGTAGGTATTGAAAGGTAGCACTGGTTAAACTAGTCATTCAGTTAAATGCAAGCAAACTATGGGGCACATTTTCTGGACTGTTTTCTAAAGCTCAAATACCGAGTTCAATTCCAAACGGCAATCGTGTTTTGTATTACCGTGAATAGATGTGCATTGACAATGACTTTATATATGAAGGTGGGGAAAATTCCGACAACGGGGAGGAGGTGTTGAAATCAGACTCACGCTGTTCTTGGCAGGAGCATTCCAGGAGAGTGGGTGCCAATGTCGGGGATAAAAGTACGGAGTCTCGTAGTGCTCTCCAACCACTCCGCATTCCGTCGGTGTTACTCCCAGAGCAACAAACGTCTGTTCTTCGTCGTCGTTTGAGCGATTTGTTATTGTCCACTGATGGGCAATAGCTCTCGGGGCAGGTGTTGAGCAGCCACTCGATTGTCGCATTATTAGGTCGTGCAGTCCATGAGGAAGTCTATGGATTGGACACTGAAGGACAACATGCTCGAACTTCGGTTGTTGTCGTCAGATGAATTGATGAGTTGTTGTGCTGCAGGTACAATTCGGTTTTTCAGTTTGAAATGCCCTGCATATACATCAAAAAGTCACGTTTTTTGCATAAAGCCACTTTTGTGTATTGTGCAAAAAAGTGTCTTTTTGGCCCTACCGTTTGAACGACAAACGATAGATCTTCACCCAAGGGCTTTAAAGATATAGATTTTTGACTAGTTATATTTAAAAAGAGATAAAACATTAGCATTTGGAGTTAGGGCACAGGGCTTAATGGCTTGGACCAAAAAAAACCAAACCTGCCCTTATTAAGACGTTGCCCAGCACAAATCTCAAATCTAAAGCTTCCCATTAAAAAAAATCAAAACTCGAAGATTTTCCGCATCTTTAGAGGATTTGATCAAATTTCTAGCTCTACTGGTTCGCACGTTATGACTGGTGAAAGTCACTGACACTATAGTGTCTTTGCGATTCTCAGAGAATTTAGATAGTTTCGATGTCCATACTCTCCAAATTTAATTGACCATATCTGTCCAAAGGTTAAAGGTCTTTGGATTCATCTTCACAATTGTTGTCACCTGCATCAATGCTCTGTGCATCAGCATCAGCAGGAAAGGAATTTTTGTTTTTCCGCTCTGCTTGCCGCGATTCTGAAGCACGCAGGTTCTTCATGCGGCGCTTCGATAGAGTTCCACGCCCTTTCCTTCCAAGTGATAATTTCTCCTAAAGCTTCTGCGTCAAAGAATTGTGCCGGCCTATCTTTGCAGTCGCACCATCTGTTGCAATAACCACGTGCTTCTTCAAATCAAGTTGGTATTCCGATGCTACGGATGTGGACATCGCAAAAAATTAATTTCTCGCGGCGGCGGCGCTTTCATCGACTTTGCGAATATCAACGAAACTAACTTTCATTTCACCTTTCATGGCATATCGAACAAATATAATATACTGTTGAAATGCAACTGTTTTCGTCTGACATGTTTGACCAACGATGGCAATTCGTGATTACTCCCACTTTTGCTCTGTGACAACTTCAAAAATAAGCGGGATCATCTCACTGACAGCTGTTGAGCTGCATTGACAGCTGTTGAGCTGCAGTGTCCAAAATCTTTCAATCTTTCATTCACTTTATCACACATCAACGTCTGCAACAATGACAATTTCCTTTTGGGTAACTCTGTTATCAACCAAGCAACCATGTGTACTCTTTCTGTTACAGTGTTTTCTTCTGAGAATTTTAGTTTATTGTACCGCTTTTTACAAAATCGACGATCGATGCACTTCCTCAGCTTTCGCAACGTAGCGATAACGGTCGTTGCACGTGCTGCCGAATTCTTTTTTGTGTGTCTGTTCGCAATACAATTTGTATCTTCGTTATTGTCTTTACGGAATACCTGTTCGTCTCACACAAGTATTTTTGGTTAGAGTCGCCGCATGGAGCGCTATGCTTAATTCAAAGACAGTAGTAACCGTTAACGAGTTTTTGGCTTTTTTTGACATTACACCGATTGCCTTGATGGTTTTTAAGAAATAATTTATTTTACGGTTTTGATGCACCATGTTGCGCTTGCTGATTGGTTATTTTGCTAAATTCGCCAGTTAAAACACTTTTATGCACCAAAGGCTTTTCATAACAGCCATCAAAACTACACCTTCAAGTACATTCTTACTGCTTCAGCGCCGCTTTCAAAACATTGTCGTTCAACAAACGTTTTGTTAAAAAGGTCTTTTCCACGACTAGTCATTTCATTGGCCATGAATGAGTTTATGTCACTGCGCAAAATTTCCATTTATTTACTTGAGTTCTGCTGTTGGTTAGAAACAGATTCGTAAATTAGAATTCACATAGAAACACAAGATTTTAAAGTTACTTAAATGTCACCTACACCAAGCTTTAACACTGCGCTGGTAGATAAAAAAGAACTATTAAACCGTTTTCATCTGATATTCACATTAAATAGGGTTTCCCACCATTCAGTGTGAAAGAAGTTGCGCACCGGAGGTTCCGTTAAATCGGAGGGAGTCCAATTAGTGTGTTATGGAACTTCAAGACACTACCTACATTTTATCTCTACACTGGTCAACTTGCTTTGTTCTGTTTACCAGCATCGACATTTTCAAGCGGTCATTATGCGCCGAAAAACGTATGGCCCTCATATCTGCTGAATCTTTCTACTGAACATATTGGGATTTAGTGTAATTTGAATAATCCAAAACATATTTCATTTCAGTAGATTTTAATTATCCAAAGCTCCAAAAATGAAACAATGACATGAACCAAGGCACTTTCTCATTTTTATGGTCTGTTTCGGCATTCGAAACTTTTTTTGATCAGTGGACTTTCATCATAGATGTGAATTAAGACGCGTTTAAGACTTTTGCTCATGCAATAAATCTCCAGGACCGTGTAGCTTGTAAATAAAGTTGAAAACTCGATGCAGAAGGAAAGTGATGCTGAACAACTATCCTAACTTGTAGAGATAGGACCTTGTTTATGTGTATATCATTTCAACCAATATAGTCGTAAAATAGTGATTGAAGAAAGCAAAAATTTGTGTTTTCGATAAAAGATTATCTGAAACCATTTACGGTCATTTAACTCGTGAAAACAAGATTATGGTGTCATCGTCTTGCTTCGTAAAATCATCTTCTTTTATCGAGGCATATTGTCGCTGATATATTTGTTGAAGAATCAAAATATTTGATTACCATATTTTTTACCCATATTGAAACCAAACAGTGAATCGCCCCTACATGTTGTTTTGGTTATGTTGTGAAAGATATATAGATAGACCTGGCGTATATAGGCAAATACTATATGACCTTTTGCTAACAGCTTGAACCACGAGCAAATTGTCTGAAATGTTTCTGCACCCCATATAAAACCTTGGAACGGTTTGAAAGAAAAGCTTCTCAAAGTGTTCAGTGAAGCAAATGATCTCCACAAAATCACCGCCTCTACCCTCGCGGTGCCTTGCGACCAAAAACTCGAAGAAACGCTTCACTTGGTGAACAAGCGAGATGCTGGCCTTGCACGCAAACAATAAATGTTCGACACGCTTGACCGAAACCAGTGTTACGGAGCATTTATTTAGAGCACCTGCAATTTGCTACTTCCGTGCTCGTGCGCCTTCCCAACCTTGCAGGACTAACTCTTCAGGAGCTGTTTAGAAAAAGGGTTTGCGTCCATGCGGTAAACCCCTGCATGTATGACTTTCGAGACTTGTGGTTTTAAATTGTAAAAACATGAGGTAAAAGCAAGACATTTTGTCAGACCCATGCAAGTTTGTGGACATATTATTTCCATGTTGTTGCTTGCAGTATTTCAAAGAACAATTCATATCAATTGTAAAAATTTAAAAAACAGGTCTGTTTTGAAATGGGACCCAAAAAATCAAAGACAAGCTTTCCGTCTTCAAACGTATACCATCAGTATTTGAAATATTTGAAAATTGTCTTTGGCGATTTGACGCTGCTTTACTGAAGTGCATTGATTGAGACTGTCAAGAAGTGCATTGAATTCTTTCTGGTGTGTCGCCGTTGCGTTTCTTTGAAAAACACAAGCGTAATTTTCCAGTTAAGTACTTTGAAAATATTTTTAAGTGACTCAAAAAACAAAGTGTTTGCAAAAATGACAAAGAATCGCTTTCAACTCCCAGTTCAGTTCCGTTTATACTCGATGCCTGTACTTCCGGTATGTCACGAGTGGTCTGTGGGCTGCGGGACCCATCTCCGCCTGCTTGTGTCGTGGTCCAAGCGACTGTTTTCTCAGTGAATGCTGCACTGGTGGCGAGTCAAGGGCAGGACCGCGTGTAAACCGTTCCCTTGCACTCAACCAACAACGCCGAGCATGAGGCTGGACAGGTCGCAACACCATTTTAACAAAACAAGTCTTCGGTATGACCCGAACGGCAATGGAGACAGTCTACCAGCTGTTGTCGCGTGCGCAACCAACTGTTCCATAAATTATATGTTTGCGGTGTTGCATCACAACACAAAAGAAGGTGTCCAACCAACGTGCCATATTGATCGAACCACTGCCATTGTCTGGTATTTTGTGCAACACTTACTGTTTAGTGGTGTTTCTTGCTGAACAATAGCAACCAGGTCAGTTAAAATCGTTCCTCAATAACTCATTGCCAGTTTACTGATAATTCTTAAAACACGCCTCAGCTTCAATAGAATGGCGAGTTATAATAATTGCGTTAAAAATGGCTTTACACTAACTGAAAGCTTTCAATCTAATTTTGATGGCTTGAAATTTTTAAGATTTTGAATCCGGCAAAAAATAATGGAATCAAATGAGAATTCCCATTGCGAAAAGCAACCAATTTGCTTCTTGGGGAAATTTTCGAAATTACGCCACCAACGCTGAGCTCTGTAAATTTTCGGCGTAATTTTGTGGAGGCAAGTGGAAGAAATCGAGAAAAAAGGCGCTGCTGTTGTGTTGATACCTCATGTAAACGTGACGCGGATAAGTGCTGTTCATCAACGTATCGGTAGTAGTCGCGCACCAGTGTGTTGTCCCATCCACACTACTATGCACTGCTAAGTTTCGAGAACAGTAAGAACAGTTACTGCGGATTATATCATGAAACAGATGAAACTACCTCTGCCGGTAAGTGTTACAGAGCAGTTTCACAAAGCTGCAAATTCAGATATTTTGTTTGTGTTTGCATTTACGTGATTAATTTGTTTTTTAACCCCGGTAGCGCTTGCTTAAAACATGGACGAGCAATTCAGAATAAGGTTTCAGGTTTTTGAAATTACGCAGTGTGCGGATTGTGTTGATTCCAACAAAGGCTGCAAATAAGGTTGATGAATAAAGTATTTCACTGTACAACAGTTTATACTGAAACATACTCGTCTAAATTAAGCTGCAGGTTTCAGAAGGTTCAAAATGCATGGTTTTATCTCGTGTAAACTAAATTTTTGTTTTAAATAATCCGCGAAAACATAATGTAGGCAGCCTCCAACAGCTTAGCGTGTTCTGCAACATTCGAAATTTGCACTTTTTGGTGTTGATTCGCTTGTTCTTCGGGCAATCTGAATTATTGCTTCTTTCCTAAACAGCAGCGGCGTTCGAAGCTAAAGCGGATTTTTTCATAAATCCAAGTCAGTTCACAAAACCTGCGTTGGAGTCTTAACTTTTTTCTCTTTATGTATGACTATAACTTCACTGATTTCGGCTATTTTTCATGTATGAGCTCAACTGTTGTTCGTTTCTAAAATGAGTCTTCATGAGGTCTATTGTAATTTGCGACCTGAATACAGACAAGCTATAGATTGATTTGTCTTCGCGCATTCCTTCGCATAAAACCAACGTCTGTGCAGTTCTGCAACTTTATCTAAACCCAAGCACTTCAAATACGTCCAAAAACACCGGAATGGAGGAAAACACTGAAGAGGGTGCGCCACCTCAAAAATGCATCAAGTTGTTTGCAGTTTGTGAAACTTTAAAAACGTCTCCAATATCTAAGACACTCGATTTTATCATCGTTTTGTAAGTATGTGCTAAAAAAAGAAGACTTTTGCAATTCTTCCTAAAATCATTTTATTCTGCTTTTCAAATACTGATTTTCGCAAATCGAAGCATGCCCTCACCAGACACAGTAAGCCTACGACGGCCAAAAAGAAGCTGACAATGAAGTTCCATGTTTTCCAATCGATTTTAATTCCAGGAAAAACTGTTTTTTAGTTTTGATTAAATGAAGTTTTCCATGACCCTCATGAAACGCGTTTTTAGAACTAGGCTTTGCGAATACTGAACTGAAACAATACACTCGCATACATGCACGAAAAAGTAGCCGTTCTTTTCATAGTTGCTTTGAGGTTTCTTCCAGCAGATGATGCGGACAGAAGAATCCTACAAGTAGCAATCGGGCTTACGAGGTTGTAAGAGAATAATCGTTTCTGTAACCGTATAGTGTTGCCGGCAAATATGCCGATATTAAAGAAAAACACTAAAGGTTGAGTTAAATGAAAATTATGTCCCACAGCAATTAGTCGAAAGCCCCTCTACGAAAGTTTCGTTTTCACGTTTATGTTGAAGGAATTGCTTGATATATTATCACATTTCAGTTTCAAACTAGATTGCTGTTTAAGATAAATGAAAGTAAAACAAATAAGTTTATAGATTCGCAACTGCTTTCAGAAAAGGTTGGCGAGTAGAAACCATCCAAAGCACACGTGATAAATCAAAGTTTTCGAAATTCTAAATTCTATTTGTGTTAAACCTTTAAACGCGGATAGTTATGTTAATGGACATACTACAGCTGCAAACAATTTCTTATTTTGTTCCTAATAGTTACGTTCAAAAAGTTCTTTTGATAAGTGTATAATGCTTTGAAGCGACATATTTCTGCAAGCTAACAATTGGTTCCAGTGAGTTTGTTTAAATGTCTGAACAAAAATGGGACAGTCATTATTTTTCATCAAAATAATGACCGCCTGATCAATTTGCAAAATACCTACCTGAAAGTTGAATCTTTTCAAATAATCACCATCAGTAGGCCTATCCTCTTACAGATGAAATCAGCATGGGTTGAAAAACTACTTATTGATTGCTAAAAACACTCAAAACGTGTACGAGAAGCAGCAATACTATGAGTTATTGCAGTCACAACAAAACAAAAATAATTTTGCTGGATAATCACTTTTCCCTCTCCAAAACGAAACTATTTTTTAATAACTATGTTCAGATCTAAATAGATCAGACAAACCTGGAGTGAGTAACTACTAAGAGAAACATATTAGGCTGTATGCTGCTGAAGGATCATCAGAAAAAACGGAAATATAAATCATGAAATCGTAACAATCGTAGAAAGCAGAAACTAACAAAAGCGCGTTGCAGGGAAGAAAAATACAAAAAAGGATAAAAGGCAAAATTTAGCAGAAAGATATGTTACTACAGTGGTGAGAAACGTCGTCGCAAAGGAAACGGTTAAATTGACTGCAGATACGAAATGAATGCTCACCCACATCGATGCTGCTAAGTTCGAAAAAGTTGTCCCTTCAAACAATCTTTGCATAACCTTATCTAGAAGTATTCCTGAAGAAAAACTTTGTCGCGAAAGCTCGAAAATATGTAAAAGGATTGTTGTCATATTGATAAAAACACTGGTCAAACGCAGTATTCGGTGGTAAATAATAGCACTCATGCAGTGATGTTTGGGAAACTGCATGAAAGGAAGATTAAAACATTTAAAGCACGAGACACATTGCAAATATCAATGAATAAGAAAAACTGGATGCATTTTCAAACGAAACGGAAGACAAAAGCAAATAAAGTCTCAAAACTTACAACCACCTGGTGGTTTTCATCTGAAAAGGAACTATACGTAGAAATATTTGCACATTATCACCGGTTTTTGTAAAAAATAGACAGGGATTTCTGGTGGTTTCAAAAGCTTTACGAGGGAATCTACAATATCAAGATGGAAATTCTGAGAATTATCGACACCTGTTTTGTGTAATAGTTTAAATGCGGTAACTTCTTTACAGTGGAGAGAACTTTTGCCTTGCCATGCTAGCGTTTTATTACTGATGCTGTCACATTGTCCAACATAATGCTACACCTTTTGGTAGACGTCACCAAATGAACATCAAGAAATCTCTTCTATGCAGTAGTTGCTATTACGATGTTGCAAAAACGTTAAGAATTGGCAGCTGCCACACTAGTCAGTAATATGAGCAGCTTTGTTCTTGACGTGTGGCAATGACTCTTTATTCATTTGTGGAATAACATCCTAAGTGATAGTTTTAGAATGAAGCAGCACAAACGCTAGCCATTTGAAATATGCGATTGAATAATGTATATTTCAAGAAACTGTTGTTTTCCATTTTGAAAATCCTAATCGATTGTGTTTGCAGGATTACTGTGACTTTCACCACAAATAAAGGATTGAGATTTAGAACAACCTTGCCCTTTGTTGTATTCTGTGGTGAAACGAGGCCGATAAGTGGCCTTTTTTCTGATTACATAATTTGTGACTTATTTTCCTTCAAGGCGTAAACAACCGGTTGTTGTTATCAATGTAGTATGTCAGGGCATACATAACAAGAAATAAATTGGGAGATACTGTTTGCACAGTATGCGTAAAAATCAATTATCGTGATCATCTTTTCACCATGCCTGCTCATCTCACTTCAATAATCTCGGACAAAAACAACTGAACAAATTAAAGAAGCTGGTGGTTTGAGAATTTAACCAAAGAACGCCTTACACGTCACTTCAGGAAGTTGTAGAAGCTTTGTAATCATCCACTCATTCATCTGCCTGTGTCACATCCCTGTTACCTTCTTCTGGGTGGAAGAGCTCAATGCTCATTTCACTTTGTTTTCCTTTGTCCTTAGTTGAAGTAAGGTCGCATGTGATTTGATAAGTTGCGCTTTCCTCCACGAAGCAGTCGACGCAAAATAGTTACGGCCAATAGAACCGTTTTACTACTTCTCTGATTTCTTGGTGCAGCGTTGTGCCTTGATGGGTTCTAAAAAGGTTTCAGATATTGGCTGACTGGGATATGCGTTTCAAAGTGCATACGAAATTCCGTGAATAACCTAACGTCTTTACAAACTAGAAAAAAGATTAAATTCTTCCTAAACAGCCTTTTTTTCAGTTCATTGCTTCCAGATGGGAGGTTTTGTAGATCTTCGCTTTAGCAAATATCCTTCGTTGACATTGTTCTAATAAATAAATTTCAAATGACAAGCAAAAAAACAAAAATGTGTTGAAATATTTTATTTAAAATTTGAAATGAGACCAAAGTCATGATAGGGAGTGTTCAAGCAGAAAGCTTTAACAAATCTCACTTTGTTAAATAATAGTACCGTGCACCAGTACAAAGTTACGTTTAATCAAAGTACTACAGATTGCCGTCATTAGCTTTCACCATAAAGGAAACCATTGGTGTAATTATTTAGATTTTGGAAATTTCAATTTACCCAAGGAAGAGGTAGGAAGCTCTGAAATGATCCACTGAATCATTTGACTTCGTGACATCCTGTTACCCTTTTGTGGGCGGAAGCGTTTATGAACAAACGAATTAGATCTCGTTGCTTATTTTACTCTGTTTTTCTGTTGCGTTAATGTCCCAAAATGTGAACAGGGAGAAATGCAGTGATTCTTGCCATTTGCCGATGATGCATTTCCATCTTTGATTGAATGGTCAAAATAGCACCGAAGCTGTTTTAAACACATCAAACTTTCTCATTTTTATGATCTTTGTTGCAGCGTTGACCGTTGTTCGTAAGTAGGTTCTAGAAAAAGGTTTCAGATATTTGTTAACTGTTATTCACATTTAAAAAACAATTGAACATTTCATTCATGATTAAAAAATCATTAAACACAAACATATCTTAAAAACATCAGTAAAAGTGTCGTCATTTTCTTCCTTTTTATCACCAGGTTAATTTTTGGCATTTAGAATTCAGTAATGACTTTCCAACCGTTCTATATGTTTTAGTCTCCCTGTGCGAGCATCACGCTCATTGTGGAGTTTCTACTGTTGCAGATTTGTGTGTGCTATTGACACTTTTTACTTTCTCCTGGAAGTCAGAAGCATAATAAGCTCAGCATTTGTGTAACTTGCTATTTTCGTCGTTTGCTTTGGTTCATTTAAGGACGAACGCTCATTCTTGGCGACCAGCTCCGCTTGCTTGCGCCGTGAATATGAACAACGTGCCGTGAACAACGCGGCTGCTGACGCAGACAATGCCGCATTGATGACGATTCAATGACAGCACCGCGCGTGAACTGTTCCCTTGCACTCACCTTTCAACTCCGAGCATGAGGCTGGAAAGCCACAAGTACTGTTCTTGAAATATTTGGTATAACCGGACAGGGAAACGGACCTTATCTTCCAGTTACGGTGGTGCGTGATCAACCAACTGTATTGCTCATAGCTGGTTTCATAAACTGTAGCAGCGGTAAACAAAATGCAAAGAAATACTGGGGAATTTTTTTCTGGTATTCCAGTGGTCTTAGTTCACTTCTGCGCTCGTAACCCCATCGACTGCAACAATTCATTGAATCCCTGTGTCAGTGTTTGCCATTAAACTTCACTTATTTAAAGTTTTAAATAAAGATTTTCAAACCTTGTTTTGTTTTCTGATTGTCTTTCAAAACTTCCGCTGTTTCCTCGCCGCAAACCTTAGGGTGGCAACTACAATTGTTTCGGCGTTTTTTACGCTTTTGTAGGACCTAGTTTGCTATTTGCAAACAAGAAAAGAAACACAACAAAAAACACATATCCTACGAAAGCTTGCTTTGGTGTGGAATTCTTGAGATTCCTTAGGGCTGATTCGGTGTAGAACACATGGGTTGATCACTACCTCCATCACCAACATGCCTTCTCGTCTTCACCTGATGACAACACAGTCAAAATATTTACGAAATAGCGTTTAATTTTCACTTTATACATAAAATAAACCATTTCATACCATAAACCATCCTTCGACACTGAAAACTGATTCCAACAATCTATTGGTGCACACGACCATGCCTTTTTCACTGTTAAGTTTCAAAAATATTCTTGCACCTGCGACCACGTGTGACAACCCTAAGCCTTGTCAGCAAAGAGGCAAAAACTACTGTGAAAACGGGTTTCTAAACTCAACACTATATTTCAATGCATTTTGGGGTTTTTGCTCAGGATGCCATTGCACGTAGACAACCGCAGAAATCCCATACATGTACAGACAGAATTTACCACGCGATGACTCAAAACGTTCACAGCAGTCTAGAACCGGCACATGACTAAATCACCACGGGTTCTTCCTGTATAAACACTGTGCACCACTGTTCCCTCTAAGAAAATGTTGCATTGAGAAAATGTTTGTTTTACTGAGCATAATATTTTTAAGCTGAGGTAACAGAGTTATAAATGATTTACAAACCTTGTGAATTATTAGAACAAATATGAAATTTTGTCAAAATACGAACAAAGCACACTTTCAATTCAAACACCATCTTCATGCTTTTGTGCTTTTCCAATGTTTGGAATGTTGTAAGTGCGCGAGAATGAGATTTCACTGCAAATATATCTGGGGGTACTGCGGAAATGCGCACCTTAGGGGGGGCAATGCTGTGCACCAAACATGATCTCTGTTGAAATTCCATGCACTGCCGAGGGACGGAGCAAGTTTGGAATAATTTGTGGGCTCATGCTTTGAACAAATTTTTGATAGATATTGAAACAGATATTATGTATATAATTTAAAGACCGAAACATACTCCTTTTACTTAGAAACGTAAAATTCAAAATTTTATGGAAACTGATAATGACTAATCGAATTCAAATATTATGAAAACTATACCTTTCGCTGATGATACAGTTTTAGTTCAAAGCGACAATAATCTGGGAAATTACACAACCGGGTTAATTACAAAAGGACAGAGGTAGCTGGCTTGCTGCAAACGAACTCTCGATAAATATTTCCAAAATATTTATGTTAATTGCAAATAAACATGTAAACACAGAATCCTTTTCAATAAATGCAAACGGTAATTGTATTGAGAGAACTTTGACTTACAAGCACCTTGGTGTAATTGTAGATGAAAAACTGGCTTGGAAAGAGCACTGTATACAGTTGTGTAGTACTGTATCCAAATATGTTGGTGTAATGTGTAAAGTTAAACATTACGATAACAAAACACGCGGTACTTTTGTTGCCAGCTTGTGAAGAATCTGCCTGCTCGGCTCCGCTTTCATCCTTTAGCGACAATTCAAACTTGCACATAACTGTCTTTCAATAGTTGTAAGCCACAGTATTGACGTACGCAAGTGAATACATTGCAATGTATTTCACAGGGAAACAAGTTTCGTGCATTTAACACATCTTCAGTCCTGCAACCAGTTAGAAAACGTAATTGCGAAATGTTGACGCTGAACAAGAGTGAAAAAAACATTAGTTTGAACATTAAGTCTTACACATTACGTTAATAACTAAGCATTACGTACGTTGTATCACAGCATAATACACTAACGATCACAGTAAGGGATTATTTCCTGGGGAAGAGCAGCTTCATGTCATCTACAGCGAATATCACGCCATGAGATGTTTAAACTCAGCTCTGCTTGTGACTTGCAAAATTACTACCATTTATAGAACGCAGGAAATTCTCTATCTAAAAGATATATACAATCTTGAAGTAAGCAAAATCATGTACAAATATACCAACTCTCAGCTACCGCCTGCATTGAACAATTTTTTCAATCTCATTACCAATTTTCATCGGTATGATGCAAGACAAATCAAAACTCGACAATTTGCTTTTCCAAAAGCACATTCAAACTCAGGCACTAAAATGATAAAGTAGAGTGCAATATAAATCTGGGCAACCCTTTAAGTCCCGCGTACATTCCTTCAGAAATAGAAAATAAACCGTGCCTGGCACGTTGTTCATCGGAATACGAGCATAAATAATATGTATCACTCGGCTACTAGAAACATATTTTGTGTTCTTATTATTGGTGTACATCAACCAGGTGCATTCATTTTACGCTGTTACAGTGGAAATGGTCGAATCATAATATCGTTGTTACATCTACCTCAGTTATTGACTGGTGCATTCATTAAAATTGGTCGCATCAAACCCTTGTATGAAGTAGTGGAAAAGCCTTTAGTCTCCAAGCGAAAAGCGAATATCGTACCTATCGAACTGCAAACGAATTTCCGTTCCATGTACGACTTGTGTTATCGACTGAGAACTTTTTTCCGTCATACATGTTTCGACGCCCTGTTGTCAACCTGCTTAAAATCAGTGACATCATTGCCGTGCTGCACTGCTTTATGATTTTGATCCATTTCCTCACTAGTTTTCACGAATTTTTTAAAGACGTGAAAATAGCAAATGTTTAGTGTAACAACGTTCAACCAATTGTTGTGGTCGCTTGACCTCGCCTGCAACGCATTTTGCTTCAATAAACTGTAACCGCAATTCGCATATTAAACTTTCTACTCAGAGCAAAAGACTTTTACTTACTGCTGTAAACTGTTCCCTTCACCCTGCAAGTAGTGTCATCCTTGTCAGGTCTGAATTTTATGTGACCATGGTCCTTTGCAGCCTCCCACTCCCCCCATGCATTTTATAAATTAGTGTATTTGGAGGTTATCGCAGCACTACATTACAATACTCGTGATGGCGTCATTCATTCGTATGCTCTTTATGCTTGTGTTTCACCAAAGTAAATATATAAACACCGTCAAGCGTACACTTTTCGACCTTGCGTTGTTTCATGTAACTGTGTTCCTTGGAATTGCGATGTATGCTTAAGTCTAGCGCTTTGCGTTCGGGAGTGAAGACGTTACACAAAACAATAGAATGGTTTTAAAAAAATCATTCAAAGCGAAAAAAAGAGTGGAAGAAAATTTGAACAAATTATCTGTCCCTGTATTTGGGTTTCCAATGTCTCGTTTTGAAACTCAGTACTGCACACATTAACAAACATAGGTTCCAGGCACCACCGAAAATTGCGTGGCGGATTCTCCAGTCCGCACAAAATTTTGTTCATTTAAGCCAGGAAAGTTTTTGTTTTGGATGTAACATTGACGTATTTTTAGATTCACCTAACCATACACCTGCAAAGACACGTGATATCTACCGTACTTGATTAAACGCATTAGCGGTTAGCTGCTTCGGTCTGGACTGAATCACGGTTTAAATATAAATCGAATCCCAGTCAACCACTACTTTGAAAGGTTTTACTTCAACCCACCCACGAACAACGCTGCAACAAGAAATCAGAGTCGCAGTGAAATGGTTCCATTGGTCATAACAGCTTTGCTGCACCTTCTT
>JGI24158J21664_10005130_pt1 | contig 17036 bp, 15 predicted proteins | sample Ectturendosymbi3_FD_21664 | JGI IMG/M metagenome (IMG submission 21664)
GGATTTCTGTTCGTCGAAGCAGGCTGCGATTATTCTGATTGTTCGGCGAAACGTTACAACCACGCGCGACCAGAGCAACTGATTTTTTGCAACCTGTCATCGACGCGTGTTTTCAAGCACTTCTTATATCAGCGTGTAACGTCTGTGCGAAAAAAGCACGTGATAGTGAAATTTTTTTTCAACGGCCGAGGTTTTCTGCTTCAGAGAAATATGAATTTTAGTCCCAGCCAATGTACCCTCTAAGGTGCGGAACTGTGCGGCGCCCTGTACCACCAGACCATTTGCGCAGTGTAATCTCATTCTGGCACACTTGAAGCATTCAAAATTTGGTGTCGTAAATATACCGCATAGCCCTTTTAACACTTGAAACGCTTCACTGGTTGCGTAATTCCACGCGCACTTGAACAAATATTTGCTCAGTGTCAAATTTTCTTAGAGGGAACACTGCTTCCAGCAGTTCTGTTCCATTTCATGCTTTCACAAGAGTTACGTGACTGTTCTCCGGTTACGATTTCTGTGTTTATCGACGTTTGACCGAACGAATTTTCCGACACCCAGGTGCAGAACTTCATTTTACGACTCGCCTCTTGCTTCCGCGACCGCAAAGACCAACTCGTCTTCCTCATCAACAACTACGACATGCTGCTGTCTGTTTTAATGGTGAGTAGTCAAAATGCCGGCTTGCTAGATCGTAAGTGGACATCATATTGTCTGACCGGCTGCACTCACCTGCCTAGCGTATAACCATCGCCTATAGTGTACAAGGTGTTTGACCGCTTTAAATTGTCGTGGATTTGGCCTTTGCGGATGTAAATTTGAAATGAGGCTGGCTTGTGAAGATCGCAAGCGAAAACACGCGCATCTATTTTCGCGCAGGAACGAACGGCGGAAGAATCCAAAGAATCCGACAGCTTCCAACAACTGCTGAACAGCAGAACCCAGGAGTATGTGGAAGAAATCCTCTCCCCCCACTTCGGGGGCATGATGGCTTTCGTGAAGGAATGCGAGGTTCGTATGCTGCTGCAGCGTCGTCAGGTTGTGCAAACGTAAAAAAACGGTATGACAAAGTAGTTAGGAACAGGAATAATTGCTGTAGAGAAAAGCACGCCAGCGTAAATAACTGCTATAAAGCACGCCACCTGTCTCGACTTTAGGATTCTGTCATTAACGCTGCCTGCTGCTGTCTCAGTTAGCCATCGATTTCTTTCGCCTGAAGAACCCTGCGTGTAATTTGCTTCTGTACTGACGCGTTAACGAATTTGTTTTGTTTCAAAAAAACGCGTCTAATTCGTCCTGGAGTGGAACGCATTCGACTGGGAGCGACCACAGGAAGCTACGCGTTAAACGTCAGTGTTATTACGGTGTAATCTTGTCGGTATTGCAGTATAATTTCTTAACTCCGTTAAAGTGTCTTTGAAAAAAAGGTACACATTAGGATTTTACGCACTGCTACCCGCTTTTACCGGGTGAAAAATGTCTGTTTGCCGCTGTTAAATCCAAAAATCAATGCTCGAGAGGTCAGCAGTCTTCCAACGGTGCCGTGCAGTTGATATGTGGAGATTTTTATCGTTATTATCTCCGGAACTTGGAAGAAATTTCTGGCTGGCGATGCTATGGACGTTCGAAGGTGTTGCAGAAAGCGTTAGCTTGCCGTTAGCGGGAAATCCCCGATCAGCTACAAATTGCGGTCGGGAGACGTGACTTGTTGCTTGGAGACAACCTCTTGTGACCTGTGAAGCGTGTGTATGTGACGTGACAAGAGCAACAGCACGACCTCAATTTCTAGGAAGCCGGCGCAATCCGTGATGCTGTGCTGTGTAAAAATAACGGCAGTGGGATGAGTTACAGTTACAGATTCGCTCGAAATCATCTTTGTCTAATAAACTGTTTCAATAAGATAGTAAAATGTTTTTGTGAAATGCTGAATTTCCATGAAATAGCAAATTCCGGTAAATACGTTTCAGCCAACAACAGACTGCTTCCTGCGCGGTTGGAAAATTTCATTTCTGTTGAAAACCCAGAGCGGTAACAGAGTGAAGACTCAACCTCGCAGCAGCAGCTTTTACGATGATGTAACTTCGTCCTCCACAATCAAGGAGGATTTTTCTGAGCTGCAACCAAGTTGTTCCTTGTTGCAATCAAACTTGTCAGATGGGTGCAGGGGCGTAACGAGGTGAGATGGCGCCCGGGACAAGAAACAAGTTCGACGCCCCCATGTTCAAACCTGAGGTCTTTTGGAAGCAAATGTACTGTATTGAAGAAAATATTTGTGACATTGTTGGGACTTTTCGGGGCCCTCCTTGCCCCCCTCGGTACGCCCCTGGATCTGTTGACACGAGTAGCTTTTTACGCAGTCTTCTCGCGTTCACTCGCCCCAGTGACGTCACGTCCGTTCAGACGACGTAAGCCGAAGTAAACGCTTGCGAAGCGACCCAAGTTGGTTTTTGTGACGCACGTACTTGTGTCTTTATGTAGAACGTCATCGAACTGGGCCAAACGGACAAGTTGAAAAGATTCGAACAGAAAGTGGCCCCCCTGGTGCAAGGTTTCGCCGCCGGATGGCGCACGAGTGTCGACTTGATCAGCCGGGAAGTGACGACATCGTTCACGAACTTCAAAGTCGGAAGTTCGATCGTTCAGGTTGAGTGACTAGTTTTGCTGTCGGCGCCCTCTTATCATAACCGATGAAGTTGTTCTGGTAAATTGATCGTAAAATGTTTGCAAAAGCAGTGCGCCTGAAGCACTAACTTTAGTCAATTAATTTGCACAACACTATAAATAAAAGTAGTAAAAGTGGGCAACTGCAAGTTCCAAGCGTTAGTAAGCAATTGTTAAATGCTTAAGGCACGCCGACCTCCACAATGGAAATGAACGTTTTTCACACAAGGTGTGTTTGATCTTCCAGCATTTACCCTGGTGATGAAATACCTTGTATGTGTACGCTGAAAACTGGGTGCCTCCGTCACATTAAACTCCTACCCTGTAAGCCGCGAGGTCCATGTACTCTGGACAAATCCTGAAATGATTGAGAATACATTCCTAATTTCTAGAATGCTCAAAAACATGAAAAACTCAGGTTTTCAAAAAATATTTCCGCTCGCATTACAAACTTCACCAAAACGACACGTGTTTTTTTTTGTGCGATTGTGAAAGTGTTGAACGTCAGGCGTGCTGTGACTTTCTGCAGACGGCTTTCACGCAGCTGATCCAGTATTATCACCGCTTCCAGAAGCTTTTCACTCAGCAGCCATTCAAGTCGATACCCGCAAGGTCTGAGCTTGTCAACATGCATTTGATCATGGTGGAAATGAAGAAGTACAAGCCCAACTTTTAAAACTAGGAAGACGCCGGAAATTTGTGTCCGAACAGCCAAGTTGCTTTTTAGCTTGTGTCAGGCGTTGCAAACGCGTTGCGAGCGCAGTGCGCAAGTTTATTATCGCTATCCACTCCATAGGTGTAGCCAAGGGGAAACCATGGGGACCTGAACCCCTAAATTTCTAGCACATCTTGTCGTTTTGTGCGTTGAGAGGCAATGTCCCAAACAAAATACTGTTGCTCGCCTAAAGTGAAGTATTTGGCCCCCCAAAAAATTTTGGGCTGGCTACGCTATTGATCCGCTCGGCGAGTAATCTGTAAAGAACGACACATTGTGCAATTATTGTATTTTACGCGTTCGTGACAATACAAGTTCTAAATCGTGTTTCCTGTTCTTTGTGTCCTCGACCAGCCGCTGTTGTGCGATGCTTCTAAGGTATATTTTACAACTCCCAGACAAATAAGGAGCGGGCGAAGTACTTTTTCCGCTTTTTGGTTGAGTGTCTGGGACGAAAAAGAGTCAAAGCGAGCGAGAAGCTGTGGAGTGGCAGGTGTGAGCTACGTCTGGACGAACGCCAAGTGCAATTTTGTCTTCAGTAAACTGGGGTCCTCAGTCCAAACTGAATCAACGGAAGCCTTTCAACGCACAGACCAAAGTTGGAAGAAAACAAGAAAGCTTCGGGTCAAGTGTGCAGCAAACGAGGCTGCGCGAGATCGTTACGAAACATACCCTTCCATCCAATCGCTCAGTGAACGCTGGGTTCGAACCAGTGGGTGAAACAAGTTAATGTCACCAAACCATCGAAGACAAGTCATTAAGCCATGGGGGAATTTGGGGGCAGTGGCCCCAGAAATTTTGCAGTGCCTAGAAAATATTGTTTAAGAACAAATGCCCCTACAAGTATTACCCCCACCAAACCTGGCTACAGGCCTGCGAATTTAGCCGGCTGCGCCGCTGAGGACACACTGGAGAACGTTAAATTGGGATATGGTTGCTTCGGAGACGCTTCGAAGCGGTTTCTTAAGTTTAATGAAGATACGTAAGAAGGGCACAGGGCCGTCGCCAGCGGGGGGGCCAGTGGTGCCCGTCCTCATTTCACGTTTGGCCCCCGGTTGCTACATGCATCCAATACTGTGTTTTAAAAATGTGCCCCCCCCGCTGCCAAATCCTGGCGACGGGCCTGGAAGGGCAGCGACAAAAAGCGTGTTAGATGCCAACATGCGCTGCTTCAGGCCTTGGGAAAAATGGCTGATTAAAACAGATTTCGCTTTAGTTGCAAATTTGAATTTATCTTAAAGTTGGTGCAGTATGCCGCAATACCGATAAACGTTTTAAAAAATCCGGACAATAGTGGAAGCGATTCGACTGATTTCAGAAGTCGGTTTGTTCATATGCAGTAGCGGATTAAGGGGGGGCTGACTGGGCTATACGCCCCCAATCCCTAAGTCAGTAAAAGGAGTGTACTGTCTACTTAGAAAGGGTCTCTTTCTAAGTTTCAGCCAGAGGCCCTATACAACCTTAATCCGCCCATGTTAATATTCTACAATTTCTTCCGGATATTTTATTTTACGTATTTGCCTCAGACTCGTGGTCCATATCACAAGTACAGTCGAATGACACAAGAGCACAGAAATGGTTTGTCAAAGTGCATTACAAAGTAGATGTTACTGTCACTTTAACAGCGCCCTAGCTACAACTTCATTCGCTTACCGTCATACAAGGATCCGGCAGTGGGAAGACATTCTATAAATCAGATTTTGAGGTAAACGGTTAACAGAAAAAAAATTCAATCGGATGGAGGTGCGCATTGGCATACAGAATTGTTTTGATCAAGGTTTCAAATGTTTTGCGAGGCATTTAGCATGAGGCTGACAGTCATTTATTTTCACTGAATTCAATGCAAGATTTGACGATTGGTGTTTTGCTCGTCGTGTATGTCAATTTTTGAATGTTGTGGCTTGCACACATCGTCTACATGTTGGAAGTGACAGAGGAGTCACACACAATACAACAATCCTGTGGTGCCACGAAGCACACTTAAGGTTTTGGTTGTAATTCCTATTAATAACGCTTTCGTCGGAAAAATTGTTTGATAAATAAACCAGGGTATCTAGTTCTACATATCCCTTACATAAACACAGTAAAACTTACTTTACCGTACCCAACACTACACTACCTACTTACACTAAACTTAGTTAAAAACACTCCACGAAAAATTAACCACTGCTTTCAACTTGGAACAGTTGAAAATACGCCTGTAAAGCATGTACTGAGTCATTGAGTGCAAAAAGTTCGTGCATTGCGCACAGCACATCTTATGCCTTCACCTACCTACCATGCAGCAAGGACACTTTCAGCCACTTGTTAGGTCTTTTTAACCAATCCAAGTTATTGTTTCGGTGGTGATAACGGAACTCGGTAGGGCAGTGGTTTTCAACCTTTTTGCTGCAAAGGAACCTTCCGTAAATGTTTGCGTTGCTCGTGGAACCCTATGCATTGATCCAAGTGTCTATCCTACTTTTTGTAATTAACCTGTTAAACAGCGGTATTGCTACAACCGCATAGAACTGCGGTTGCGATTTTTGTCCCAGGCAATTTCGGCGGAACCCCTGGCTGTCACTCACGGGAACCTGAGGTTTCGCGGAACCCCGGTTTGAAAAGCACTGCTGTAGAGAACGCTTTCTCGCTCCACACAAGCATTTGTGGTTTTCCCATTATCGTCAGCATCCTCACTGACTCGTGCATTAACTGTCAAAGCAATGCGTCAAGTAAGAGCACGGTACTTTACCGAGATTGTCGATCAGTCCGTCCTGTGGTTACTGTGTATATTCGTTCTATCATGCAAACGTGCTGTGCGTCTGACAAGATGTGTGCAGCTACCTTGCAAGCAGACCAGCTGTAGCATGTCACGTGACAAGCGTAACTACGGTTTTGTTAATACATTTGCGCTGAATCCGTGATGTTGTTTGAAGCAACATACCAGGGTTGCGGAGTCGAGGTTTTTGGGTGGAGTCGGATTCGTAGCACTGGGAGTCGGATTTTTTGTCCGACTCCGGGATGTCCAATTGGATCATTTTTTATATCACGCTTGAATTGGCAATTCCAGTTGAAATGGTACGAATTCTTTTGAAACTTTTCTTGCTGTTGCACCACGATTTCCATTTATTTTAACGGCCAAGTTTCATTCCCTTTTATGTTAAGGAGTCGGAAATTTTGGAAAGCCNGAGTCGGATATTTTACCTCCGACTCCTCAACCCTGCAAAATACACTGGTAGTTTGGTCAATTTTCTGCAAATTACAACCATAAAAATGTCTCATNTACAACTACAATTACATGAAAATAAGTTACAAATAAATAGCATTTAATTACCAACTCCAGTGAAAACCAAGGACAGGTACCTTTACTANAAAGCACAGTAGTGATGTGGGAGGAAGTGCGTCCTGGATCAGCCAGAGCTCTGGCTTCTACTGAACAATGGACAGAAATGTATTTATTAGAAANAGGCGAACATGTACAGAAGTAGAAAAAACGACGAAGCGGCAAGCGCGCATGAAATACACAACAAGCACGATCACACGGTCCCCACAAACACAAGCAACACCGGTGTCTATATGAATGCGGCGGCACTCAGAACAAGCACTGAAAACAAGTCTCCGTTGAGCAGTTCTCTGGCGAGAACAAAATGAGCTTCACGTGGCATGGACAGATGTGGAACCACGCACTTCCAACCGGTGACGCTTCTGCAGTTGTTTTCTGTGTTTGTGTCGAAACGAGAGCAGTAGCGAACAACAACAGCTCGTGAACGATGAAATGGCCCTTTCTGGCCTCGACAGGCGAAACCAGCATTCGTTGTGAAGAGTCAAAATTCTGTGGCGGCCGGGAGAAGCGACTAAGCCTCTGGGCCAAGCAGGGCACTTGCAAGCCCATCAGGCGCCACTTGCGCCTCAGGCACACTGTCCTCATCCGAAACGGCACAGTCGACTTCGAGTGAGTGCAGTTCACTTTGCTGTTTGTTGATCTGGTTCTGAAGAAATACAGACAATGGATGAACCGCCACAAGATTCTCTAACAATGTTTGAAGTTTTGCCGAAAAATCAGTTGCGCGTTTTCTGAGATGTATTTTTACGTANGCAACATGTCAGCGTGTGTGATAAATAAAAAAGTGGTTGGTTCCTAGCTACGATACAGGACATACGCGTAGCCAGANGGGGCGAAAGGGGCCATGCCCCCAAAAGAAATTTTGGAAAACAGTCATTTTGTGCTTTGAGAGGCGTTTTTCCAAATAAAATAGTTTTGTTCGCCTAAAATCAAACATTTTGCCCCCCCCCAATTTTTGGGCTGGCTGCGCCACTGATGCAGGATGCAACGCTAACATTGTAAAGTGCAACACGTAAACACACACCAGCGTCAATTTGCGTTCGTGGTATCTCACAGTAACAAAGAAGCAGTGGTGTTGTCCGGATACTGCCCTTTCTTCAAAAAGGAACGATATCCATTTATTCTTTGTAATTAAGATACCGGCGTTTTTGTTGCCATTCTAAAATACAGTAGAATTGATCTAATTCGTCATCGTTAATTCGTTACTTTTTCGTCGGTCCTGGCAGAATCCCTATCTTTTGTGTGCATTTCTGTTCGTCTAATTCAGGGGTTCCTAACCTTTCTCTTACCATGTACCCCTTCAGCATTCCGACAGGTGAGCATGTACCCCATCAACATTTGAACAGATATGTATGTACCCCTTCAGCATTTCGACAGATGCACATGTACCCCTAAGATTTCCTATGACAATACATTTTATCATGACTATTCATAGACATATTTAACAATAAGCAGCATATAACGATTTTTGAAAAGAATAGTCAGTGATATATGTGTAAATATTTGGAAATAAATGCAAATATATTTTTCTCTTCTATTGCTAACCTTAAATGTATCCCTTCGGATGGGCAAATGTACCCCAGGTTGGGAACCTCTGCTCTAATTCGTCAGTTTGCTCAATTCGTCACCTCTTTCCATCCCTCAGAAGCGTTTTGTTCGGCTAATACGTCATTTGCAGTTTCGCTTTTGATGTCTAAGCAGCTAGTACGTTTGCGAATTGAAACAAATTGAGGATCTTTATCTGAGAATTGTTGCACCTCGCAATTTGCTTTCCTAATTTATACACGAGGTGCGAAGCGCGACCCGACTCCCCGTTGAGAGAACGCCGAGTCTTTGAAGTTTAAAGATTCCAAAGGTGTTTGGTTAAATGGAGGAGTCCAGATAGAGCAGAGAAATTATTTGTTGTATTCATCCATAACGTCATAAACTTGTATTTTACTGCAAATAAAAGTACTATGTAAACGAGTTACTACGATAAAAGCACACGAGCTTCTATGAGAGTTTTCACCTGTTTGCATAATTCGTCACTTCGCCTAAATCAGGCATGCGCAACATGCGGCACGCGAGAGCTTTCTCAATTGTAGAAAATGTTGCCAAAACTCGACCTCAAATAAGTAATTGTTCCAGAATTTCTTCCATACTACAACGAAATCTCCACATCGAAAGAAATAGACGTTTACGGCCCGTGTCAAATTTATGTTGATAATTTGACCCTTGGAGCTTTCCCGAGTTGTGCAGGCCTGGCCTCAATCATCACTTTTTTCTAATCCTCTTGAAGTGACGAATTAGGCGAATTCTACTTATGCAACTATTTTCAATGCAGCAAGTCACACCTTTGTTTTGCCAGTACGTGGTGGTGAAATGAAGATTTCATCACGCAAAGTGGCTTCGTGCCTTAATCCGTTTTGCTTTAGGTACCGTGTCACAATGTCATTTCAATGTGACGCATATGTCTCAACGTCAGAGCGTTACTTCCTGCTGGTTTGGTGAGATTTTATTGTATTGCAGGAATGCATTGTAGCGCTGGTCGCATTCACTGTCCCGAGTGAGAATGTACTGCCGATGGCATCCACGAGAGAGACTTCCGTGCGGAAGAGTGCATCAGTTGGCAGAAGGCGGAGTATGCTGTGTCCACGTTGGAGGGGTCTGGGAGGGAGTCAGCTGCTAACTCGGTCAGGTTGGCAAACTGCTCCCAACCCGCTTTTCGCAAGTTCCATCTCAACGCCGATTTGGCGGTAAGGGGCCCTGTAGGGTTTATTGGCTGTATCAACGATGCTCTATGATGGAACTTTAGAAAAAGCTCCAGCATGGTGCGATGTGGTAACGGCCCGGTCAGGTTTACAAATGCAAGGTCGGGGTTTGTGCCGGTGTTCCGTCCGCGGGAGTGGAAACTGTCTCGCTGCTTGGGGTCATGCAAGATTTATTGTGGTACCAGAGCAGTGGTTCCAAACCTGTGGTACGTGTGCCGCTAGTGCTACGCGAAGGCCTTCACGGTGGTACGCGAATANNCCTGCATTCTGCTTTTCTTCACAAAAATATACATCCACAGCTATCAGTGGCGCAACTAGAGGTTTGAACCAGGGGGTAACGTAGCTGAAGTGGCGCAATGGCCACAATTTGGGTACTGGCACGCAATAATTGGGTCCCAAAACACTCGTACAGATTATTCCAAACGCACAAAATATGGTGTCAGTAATGAGCCTTAAATGGGTAAATGACTTTAATGGAGACTTTCACGTATTCATGTGACATATCCTGTCTAAAATTGATCCTCATCAGTGACTTGTGATTGGATTAAAGTAGGCTCATAATTTTTCTGTAAGATCCACCACCACCACCACACCTGAATCATAATTCCTTAAATTAATTCTACCATTTTTCTAAGCAGGAAGTACATTATGCTTGACTTAGTGAAGGAGCATGGGGGTTGATTCTGGGCACTGCCTGAGTGAACAACAAAACAAACGTAGCAAGTCCAAACCGGATTTTTTATGAGCAGCTTACTGATTTCTCTTCATCATTGATAGCACTACATTCGTTTAGAAACTAGCAAGCAAATAATGCTGAACAGCTCTATCTAAAAATGAAACTGCACACCAACGACCCCAAATAGATGTGAATGGCTGTCAATACCCATGATCACACAACAATCATTAGCATGTTGTCTTGAAATGCACACTTATTGCTCAAAGTTAACTTGAATCGGGCCAACTTTGTAGCCATTTGGATTTGGGATGGCCTTCTTAGCGATGGCACTTAATGGCAGCACAGGGATGCACTGCAAGTACGAATACTTAGCTAGCACAAGATAAGCATTACATTAGTACTGGGAAAAGTCTAACATAGTACAATCTAAACACTACATGACAGGGGTGCCAAACCTGCTCTGTGTATGAAACGCATGTCGTAAAACCCAAGTTACAAAGAGCCGCAACATAAAAATCTTAAAACACGAATTCATTTGCCATCTACGCTTCTGTGATATCATAATTATTTTTGGAACAACTTGCAAAAGTAATACTGTACGGCACGCTAGCTACCACAGTACCGCTTTATACTATTTCTACGCTTTTCAATATAAATAAAAAATTAAAAAACAAATATATACATTTTCGGAAAGCTCAAAGAACCGCAGGCGGCTCTGAACCTTTGCATGAGGCCCTTTGAACCTTTGCATGCGCCTCTTTGAACCTTTGCATGCGTCCAACATTTTGGAAAACGGGATTGGTTTTAAAGCAGCACTCTCACCTGCAGCTCGGTATCTATGGTCGGACTGACAACAAGTATAGCGTTGGTGATTATGTCGTCCAGTTTGGGCACGTCCCAATCGGGCAGCAACGCCAACTTCCGGCAGAGTCCGTCGAGTCTCCCTTCCACGCTCGCCGCAGACAAACGTGCCTCGGAGTCGTCATCCCAGCTGTCTTCGATCATTTCGCACACGGTGCCGAACACCTGGGAACAGTGGAGGCGCTTTTGGCACGCTACGAAAACAGTTCTCTGCATGGGCGTCGGGAGGGATTGTTCACGTGGGGGAGGGAGGTATTGTGGATTTTTTCATGGGGTGGCCGAAGGATTTTTCCAGGGGGGCCTACAGTGGTGAAATTTCATTTTGCCAAGTCGAAGCTGAGAGAAAATGATATTTGTACTCAACCGGCAACAGGAAAATATGAAGTTTCAAAATCCAGGGGGTCTTGTCCTCCCTGCTATTCCCTTCCGATGCCCACGGTCATCTGCTGGAAAAAAACAAAAGAACTTGTTTGCTTTTCCTACGCCACGATGAGCGCGTGCAGCAGGAGGCCTGCGCATGCGCGAGAATCAGCAAAACTTCGAAGAGCAACGTTTCCTGCCTGGGGAGTGAGTTTTCGTCTCAGTAGGTGCAGAAACGTTGCTCTTACATCAATACGTTTGAAGTCCATTGCGAGGATTGCCGTTTTTGTAACAACAAAACGAATGTGAGGCGAATGAAAAACGAGAGGAATCGAGGGTTTCCATGAAGCGTAGATAGAGAAGTTCATCGGGAAACACTGCTATGCTGTTGTTGTACTTTAACTGACGCCGTGGTTAAAATGCTCTGTATAATTTTACAACGCTCTTGCAACGAAGTCACGAAGGGGTGTTTCACTTCGAATTTTGACCGCAGGCGATTCAAAACTCTTGATCAGCAGCATGCTGAAAACATACGTAAATGTCACAAGATTGCAAATTGTCTCACACAAGCCGACCAATGGTACTGATGCCCATGCAACAAACGCTTGTGAAAACCGGGGTTGCGTAGAAATTGAGTTTCATCACCTTATTGATATTGTTAACACATAACCGCTGAATACAGTTAACCTGATGTGGTATACTGAACCACACACGCTCAAACTAAGGGCGTGGCATGTTTTTTTCGGTCACGGACCAAAATTTTTTGACCGAAAAAAATTAAGTCAATTCGGTCACAATTTCTGAAAATATAGACCAGTGGTTCTTAACCGAGAGCGCGCCCCACCAGCGGGCGTCAATAAATTTCCAGAGGAGCGCGAGCCATTACGCGCCCTGCAACATGGAAAGTTTGATTCTTAATTAAATTTACCAATAAATACATTTGCTTTTGCAGCTTATTTAAGGTCAGGGAGGCTTGAAACAATGGACAGTTACTAGGGAGGCGTGGTGGGAAAAAGGTTAAGAACCACTGATATGGGCTACTGGACACTGTTACGGCGAGTTTCAAAACTAATACTGGGACAAATGACCGAAATTTTTCAGTGACAATGTCTCGGAGAAAAAAAAACACTGCGCGGCACATGTCGGGCGTTGCCTGACATTCGGCGGAGGTGACTAAATGCAGAAGCTGCAAAGCGCTTTAGGACAACCACTGGATGAGCTGCACTGTAGTTGCGCGGGTACCAGGGGCAACACACAACGGAAGCAAGTCTACACACAGATTCATTCCGGCCATGCTTAACTAATAAAAAACACACTGAGAGCAGTAAATACTTAGGGCACTAGGTATCCTCGGATAATGACGTCTAGTGCTAACGGGGAACAAAAAAGATTTCCTGATGCCCAAAAATGGCTGCGACTTGCGCAGGCGACCGATTGTTGAAACACTTCGTTGGTAGGCAAGTGATGGTTCTTTTGACACCATACCAGCTTAATTTTAACAACAAATCAAAAATGTATTCTTTCCTGTAATATCCATTGTTTGTGCCTAGTCCAGTTCAAGGAATCAAACGAACAGTACCTTATGCTGGCGCCAGGCATCTTCTAAAACGGGTCTCTTCTTTTGCTCCACCACGTAATCTTGCATTTCTTCCATGGAGGGGCTGTGTCCAAGTTCCAACTCGTAAGGCAATCTGTAGTTCGGATGAGCACCGCCTGCCGAACACAGAACAAACTTTCCAATCGCACGCGCCGGCAATGCGTCACGGCAAGCAGCAGCAAAGACTGACTACTGAGCCTTGCTACGTTCAAAAAGTCGTGCGTCATAGCGACAGCAACATCGGCGGCGCCTGTGCGTGCAGCCGGGCTGGCTGCAGCGGAAGCTTTCGGCAAATATTTTGAACCGCGGCCACAAACAGATGCAGGATGCGTTGCCTGATGCGTAAGATGCAGCTTTGAGCGCTTTGGCTTAGTTTTTGCCGTCCTTCCCTTCGAGCCGCTTCTCCGCTCTTCAGAGCCACGATCAAGTGTAGTACGGCCCAAAATAAAATTTATAAAACAAATATTCGTGGTTGCAGCAGGCAAGCAAACTATTCGAAATGATGTTGTGTATATTCTCACTCTCCCTCCTTTGAGGAAGACCAAACCTCTGGGAGATGGATATATGTATCGTGGCCAAACTGCGGTGATTTTTTTATTCGTTTGATAAATCATCAGTGTACAGTCAAAAGGTCACCGACATGCTGTTGTGTCTTTTGTTATTCAACCTTGTTTTTTTGTTATTCAACCTCGCTTTTTGTCTTTTGTTATTTCAACCTCGCTTTTGTTTTGTAGTCGCACGTCGAGTATCCAAAAACTACAGGTCGTTGGTTGCACGATGCTGCATTAAATGTTTATGTTAATTCTCAACACATTACAGAGGACATGTTGAGCACGGGTCGAGTTAAACTGCACAGGTCTTTGCCTAAACTTCGCGCAACATGCAGGGAAGTAGGAAATACTACTTTTATGATACGCGATTCAAAATTGTTTCCCGACGCAAAGTTGTATATTTGGCAAGTAATGGTGTTGCGTTCAACAAGCTTTTGCTGTTAAAGCCATTGAGCAATTAATGGAGAAGTACGTTTCCTAACCTTCGGTTTCCACCGTTCAGGTCGCGCAACACGAATTTTCATGCACATTGCCAGCGCACGGCCAGACGGAGTCTCTGAGGTTTGTGAAGGCTCAACGTTTGCCAAACTAATCTGAACACCGTGAACTGCTCGACAGATAAGTTTGAAATTTGTTGCAATCGGTCGCAATGCCTTCATCAAAATCTCCCAGAAACAGTTTGTTCCGTGTATGGGGAACGCAACAGAAAAGATGTATTAGTTACTTGCAGGAAATCTGCGAAACGATTCTCACAAAGGGCGTCGCTGGCTTCTCTTGCGCTAAGCGAGCGTCTCTCGGATCGAACAGTGAGTTTCCATGAGAAGACTGACTGTCAACTAGGGCTGTAGAGCCGGAGCAATTTGGATGATTGAAGCCGGAACAAAAACTTTTACTGTAGATGGAGGAGCCTGTAAGCCTGAGCTCGGAATTTGGGTTCCAGTTCCACAGACACAGTTTGTGGGGCAAGCGAGCTGTACAAATATTACAGTGGTTTTGAGTTTTCAATGCACCAAATTGTTTTGAAGCTGGAGAAAGAAAACTGGAGCCGAAGCCTGAAATTTGAGTTCCGACTCCATACCCTAGCTGTCAACTTACCTGGACGAAGATGAGCGCTGGTGGACGCTGGAAAGCGAAGGTTATGAAGCGCTTACACTCCCAGCTTTTTGAAATTAATGCCAACGCAGCGATTGTCAACAAAATAGGAATCGTCTGTTGATCGCAACTAAATCGGGACGGCGGGAACGTGAAGCGCATGACGCAAGCTGAATAAACATACTCCAAGCTACCAAGTCCGCTCCGCCCGGCTCGCATGCTTGTTTGGTTTGCCGAGAATGCATCTGTCGAGCGCTGGTTGTTGGAATAAAATAAACGCAGGGGTGTCGACCTAAATCTCAGTCATTCAAAATACCGATCTATCAAATGGCCGCATCAGCCGCACATTGACNAACTGTGTCCTGAACGCTGTTTTGGATGAAAACAATGTCAATGTTCACCCCCATACAAGTATTTCACAAAAGTTAAGAAATGCCATCGGACACCGGGCACCACTTGACCAAGCAGCACTCCAGGCAGCAAAGAAGTTAACAACCCGCTTGCGAAAAACAAAGGAACTTGCCTGGGGCGTCCGTACACCTTGTAAGCACCTCCCATAGCACCAGCGCCAGAGCGTAAATGTCGACGCGCAGAAAGGCGTCTTTGTCGAAGTTGATTGCTCCTTCCAGTATTTCGGGCGACATGTAGCGTCGCGTACCAACCTGTGAAAGGTCGTCGATATTGCGCGCGGGTCAGGTTCGGAGACACGCTGGTCGCCAAAACGACTGCGACGAATTACTCACGTCTGGTAAACTCGATCGCACTCCAGGAGGCCTTGATTCTATCGTCATATTATGCAGAGACGGTAAAACCGTGCGTTTCGCTTTCAGGTTAAGAATGACTCAACCGCTCGAACCACAGAAACTCAATGCAAGATCAAAGTGAACGGTTCGGTTAAAATATGGCGCGTGCCGCACAACCGTGGTTTCTGGCACAGGCATTTCAACCCTGCAATGCTGCAAGCAGACCTTCGGACACGAACAATATATTACGTAAGTCACCGGTGACCAGCAACGGTGCTAATGACGCACGAGTGACGTAATTCGAAGAAGGGACCAAAAAATTTTGGTACACCAAAAGTAGAAGTTCTGAATAGCCTTATAATGAAAACAACGGCCAAAGACAAAGATGTAAACGACATATTGTAGAGTCTGCAAATATTTCGGTAACTTCTGCTACAATCACCAGTACATTTGCAATTGAAAGAAAAGCTTAACTGCTAATGACATATATGATTAATTTCTTTTAAAATGAGTTTTTAAAGTCTTTCGCGTGTGGGAAGTGTTGGCCAACCGGATGGCCCGCGAGTGTGACCATGAAGAGCCAGAAACTCCAGGGAAACAAACGAGATGACGAGACACAGTCCAGTGAAAAGGTCTTACTACGAAGGCGACACCAGCTTGCAGTTTTACGATGACGTAACGCATGCTTTTGGTGACGTGGTAAGGGTTTTGAAAGCACTCCTAAAAACGCGTGGGAACCACTGGTTTCCGACCTATTTTGACCGAGAAAAAAGCGAAGGCAAGCTCTAGCGCAGTTGGGCTAACACGAAACACCTTCAGCTTCCTTTCACACCTCTCTCACACACCTGCCCGTGGCTTTCTCCGGGGCATTCTCCGGGAGTGAACTTGATGGCGAGTCCGAAGTCGGCGATGCAAGCTGTCAAATCGTTCTTGATCAAAACGTTCTTGCTTTTGAAGTCGCGGTGTGCGATGGAAGGTTTGGATCTGCAAGAAAAACAAGCTCAATAAACAGACGGAGCCGAAAACCGTTCCACCACTTTCAACGTTTGCGAAGCAGTACCAGCAACCGGGTGAGTATCTCGTAATTCTGAACTTCGTTTACGATCAGTCAACGGACAGAACGGAGAAGCGGATCGTAAAATATAAGCCCGGCTGACGATTCTGGTGATACATTGGTAAGCAATGCAAGGAGTTGCTGTAAATTCCTACTGCGAACAACATCCACAAATATCGAATACATTGTTTTATTCAACGTTTCAGCGTTGAAATTGGGGCATTGACCCGATATTGGCATTTGGGGCATTGACCCGATAACCTTCCAGTTCCTTCAATGCCCTGGCGTCCTTGCTCTAATTGTTTTTTGTTGCTGGAATACTAATTATCGCCAAATAAACTCAACTCAGCTTAGTCTCAGCATCAGGAATTATGATGGCTTACGACTAAGTTGAAACGTTGAATAAAACAGTATATGCAATATTTGTAGGTACTGTTGCAACCTCTCCGGTGGTGTTGCTTTGATTGTGTGATTCACCACGAACGGGATGTGCGCGAAGAACAACACCATGCATATATGTGGCGCGAACAAGCAATAATAGAGTGATCGTAGCGTGTAAGCTCTGGTGATACTAACGATGTCAACGATTGAACGTAACAATAGCGTGCGCGAAGAGTGATCATGGCATGTGAACTCTATTGTTGCTTGCTGCCACAG
>JGI24158J21664_10005131_pt1 | contig 17032 bp, 12 predicted proteins | sample Ectturendosymbi3_FD_21664 | JGI IMG/M metagenome (IMG submission 21664)
TAAACCTTAACCCTAAACCTTAACCCTAAACCTTAACCCTAAACCTTAACCCTAAACCTTAACCCTAAACCTTAACCCTAAACCTTAACCCTAAACCGCAAACCTTAACCCTAATCTAAAACCTTAACCCTAATCTAAAACCTTAGGGTAGTGCTTTGTCCACATGTACCGCTGAGTTCATGACACCAGCAATATAATGAACCTAGTCCAGTGAGAAGTGTCAATTTCTTCTGTGTGAGTGGTCATTGGTCTGGCTCTCACCAAATGTTGCTTTGGCTTTGCTAGTAGAGATGATACTTAACACTTTTGCGTTCGCCTGCTTTCGGGGATTTTTGCACCAGAATAACCAGATTGCACATGGCTTTGTGCGCGCATAACTATGGCACCGAAAGCGCTAGAGAGCTGTTCAAAGGCTCAACACACATGGCTAGTCTTCTAGTCGTCACTCGAAAAAAAATTTTGGTTGGTGTGGATTTTTTGTGAGTGACGTCATAAGTGAAGGACTTTTAGGCCACCTTGGCCCACCTTACCTGGCCGTGGGCCCAAACAGTTAGATGATAGTATTTCACTAAAGCTGTTATTGGAAACTAGGCTACAATCTGAGTCTTTCGATACTTTGGATGACCTGCTGGGGTTTCGTGTTCAAAAGTTATGACCTATAGTACACAAAATATTTGATTAATTTGTTTATTTTAGATCATAACTTTTGAACCAGAAATGCTAGAAAGTCGATCAAAGGCCCAAAAGATTTGGACTCGAGCCTAGTTTCCAATGAAAACTTCAGCACAGTACTTCGGCCTAACGGTTGGGCCTTAGGCCAGGTAACATGAGCCAAAATGCCGCAAAAACTACTTCACTTATGATGTCACTCACAAAAAATCTGCAAACCCCAACCAAAAAATTTTTTCGAGTACATACTAGAAGACTTGCCGAATCTTGTAAGGGTTTGAACAGCTATCTAGCGCAATCGGCAGAGGAGCTATGGCGTTGGTAAGGCAACTGAAAGCTGGTTTGGGCCGATTTCCAGGTACAATATATTCGTAGACCAGTTCTCAAGGTCTTAATGGGACCGCTTTTTATGTACTTTGTTAACACCTTGGCTGCCGAGGTACGATACATTCGTACTCTGAAATTGGCCTAAAACCAGCAGTTTTCGGTTGCTTTGCCAGCTGCATAGCTCCTCTGCTGATTGCTCTAGAGAACTGTTCAAACCCTCAAAAGATTCTGCAAGTCTTCTGTCTGCAATGAAAATGTTTGCTCACGAATGTATGTTGAGCGAAAGAATGATAATTACCTAATGTCTCATCAGAAAGTGGACCATGAAATTCCATAAGTGTCACTGCTCTTAATGTTTCTCCCAAAATGTCATCAGAAAGTTAATTAGATCCAACTTAATGTATACAAGAACAGAATCAACTTCAGCTGTGAAAGGATATGCCAACAAAACAACTTTTGTTCTGAAATTTGTCATTTCTTTCATTGCACCTATGCTTTTGTTTGTGCTTGACCATCTTATGCCCAACAATGTTGAGGATAAAACTGGGAGTACATATTTTATGGATATAATAGGTACCTATCTACACTAAACTGACTGTTAATTAGGCAAGCTGCCAGCTTGTTTAGGCATTGCTTACTGATGATTTTGAATGATCGCGACCAAACAGCATGATATTGTTTGGATACCTTCAATCATGACCTTTGGAAAAGTAGGTAATGAAGCAAGACTAAGTGTCATTTATTTGTTGTTGTGCTGTTATGCTTCTTATACTTGGGCAGACTTTTGTTTGGTCGATCCCAGTAACCTTCAGACTTCTTCAAATAACGGAGATGTTTTGGGATATTTAATTGATGTCATTTTGTGCAGTGAGATAAAACAGTGTTTTTAATGGTCTTAACAACAAAAAAAAGTTTTAGGAACTAGAGAGTTTGTTAGAGATAATTTGTAGTGCAATTTGCATTTTACATGCTCAAATTTTTTTTAGCAGTCTGTACACAGTGCGCTTTTATAATTATTTCTGTAAGTCGCTATATATCTATTGAAAGTAATTTTTTCACAGCCAAGAACCAGACACGATGATCACAACCGAATAGAATATTTGCCTACTGAGTAAATAGTTTCAGCTCATTCAAATAGAATTATTTCTGTAAGTTGCTTAAAATGTGATGTATATGGCTCAGTTGTTATAGAGCATATTGTCATATGAAATCAATCACCCTGGACAATTTTTGCCAATTTACATTCTGGCAATCATGACACAAATGACTAGCTCAACTAAACTTTTTCTGTTTTTTGCTTGGTGTTTGTTGCTGCAACCTAACATCTCAGACATGCTTTTGATACATTACTCTTGCATTTAAACCCACTCACCTGAAGGCTTGGCTCCTAGCTTTACAGATTTCTTTTGTGAAGCAATGCTTGATGGGCATAATGTTGCATGTTAGAAGCAAATCTTTTATACAAGCAGATCAATTTGATCTTTTGGAGATTATTTTATTATTTTGCCCACGTTTCACCCACCTACTCAAGTGGACTTCCGCAGGGCAATGTGTTTTAACCACATATTTTTGTGTGGCACGTTGTCACTCAACGTGATGGTCAGTTTTGCGTTTTTTGTCTTTGTACGTCATACTGCTCATTGTTTCTTGTTATTGGTAAGTTGCATGTTATATGTGGTTAAAAAACACTGCCCTGAGGAAGCCTACTTGAATAGGTGGGCAAAATAATAAAATAATCGCCAGAAGATCAAATTTATCTGCTTGATTTGAAGCTTGGTGGCAAATGATATGCAACAACACGAGTAGCAAAAAGAAACAGCTATTATACAAGATCTGACCAACAACTTAGCATCATGTCAGTCCATTGTTGAAATAGGTGATGAGTATGACATGACAATGACCTTTATATGGTCCTAACATTTCCTTAGGCAAGGATAGCTGCAAGTTCAATTTTGTATTAATTTTATTGTGTAAAAATTAAATTGTTTGTCATTTTTAATTTATTGTTTTATGAAGCAACAGAGCATGCTGTGCAGAATCTATTTTGTGTGACATTCATATAACTTTGAAGTTTTTAGTTGTTTTTAAAGGATCTTGAGAGCTAAATCTGATGATATGGCATTGAACAGGATAAAAACTTCTAGCTATGGCAAAACATTTGGTGTCAATACATGTCAGTCGTTATTTCCTGAAACAAAACAGACTCGTTCTGTGCAGTTTTCCATGACTTGTTTGCTAACACTGCTGAGACTGGTAGGAAAATTTAGTGATAACTGAAATTGATTTGTTGCCAATGTTTTGCAGTTCTATAATAAAGGTGTTGCTGTGAGCATTTAAATGTTGATGTAAGATTCTGATTTTTTTGTGTTTAATGGCCAGTTCACCCAAGGCTATGAGCTCCTCAAGTAGCAACAAGAAGAAAAATCCAGGTTTTCTTTCTCGTCATAAACGTAAATCTAAAGATATCATTACTGAAGAAGAGTTGCTGAAAAAAAGTCCAATCACTCCTGAAGATGTGCTGCAGTTGACAACTTCTACAGAGAGTGTGTTTTTTGAATGTTGTTTTGAATATGTAAAATACTTTATTCAGTTATCGAGAAGAGTAAAATAAGGGTTTGTAAACTAGTTTCGCTCCTGTAGTTAAAAGTGGCAGTTTGGTTTTGAAATACATGTGGTTTTGAAATACATGTTGCAAGAAATATTTGCTTTCAGAGTTTTGATTATAACAAGGGCAACCAAAAGTAAAAAATTTTTTTTGAAGTTCACAAAATATCCACAAACCAAATTTCAGGGTGATATTGTGTGAATATAAGTCAAAACCTTCTTTTAGCAAATTTTTTTAAATGTTTGAATGTTTTGTAAAATTTACATAAAATATTGATTGATTGCCACAGTTTCTGTTGCAATTCTGATTTACACAACTCTTGTTACAATATCTGGGTTCAGTTATTGTTTTTCTAACTAATGGATGATTGATAATCAACACTTCCTCTACTGGTCTATTTATCTTCACATGCATGATGATTACAGGACAGATGTCAGGCTACTGTAGGTACCAATATGGATCTTGCATCTATTGGATACTGGCTGTAATATTTTTCTCTTGAAGTTTCATAAAGTTATGTACAAAAACTATAAAGATAAATAGCTAAGCAAATACTCCAAGCCATTATGCGTATGGTGGTGGCTTCTCACTACCTGATGTTCTTAAATTCGTCATCTATCATGTGTAAGGTTTAAAAAAACTAAATTTCTTCTGAAGATAGTATCCTACTAAAAGAAAGCTGTCTTAGTATACTTTTTGTTTTGCACTGGATATACAAATGCAATGTGTATATGTTCAAATTAAAATCAAAATTGTAGAATGTGAACTTCACATTGTGAAGTCACAATTTCAAGTTTTTAGGTCAAAAACTCATTGCTTTTAAGTATAAATGCAATTTTTAAAAGATTTCTTATGAGATGAATATTTAGATTAATTTTGCTTTTTTTGTACCATTGTGAAGCTTAGTATGGTTTTGGTTGCTGTGCCAAAGATAAGTCNGCAAATTACCTGTAATTCATCAGAATGTGAACTTGCTTTACTAAATTTTTGTATTACTTGTAAATGGCCTGAATGTGACTTGCCNTTCTCTTAAACCNCTGAAANNNTATGCGAGTATAAAAACAATTTCAAATAAAATGAGCAAAATTGGCTACTGGTTTTGAAGTCTGTTCTGGTATAGATAAACTACTGTTGGCAATGTCATGGTCATTTGCCGTCACAGGCTAAGTTGAAATTAATATTTTCCTTCAGTAAAAATCTCAATGCAGCCAATAATGAAAGAACAGAAACTGATGTGTTGATGGTCAGCTATGATCTCAGTGTTTCGTGCTGAGACTGAAAAGTTACATGTCATAAAAAATGTTAGTAGTTGATGAAACGCACACCTGTAAAAATGAGATTTTTCAGAAAATGTCACAATGTCTAGGTGTTAGAAGAACGTTTTTTTCCATTAACTTGTAACTGTCATTATTATAGTTTCAGTTATACCCTTGTTTCAAATGCTGTCAAAAGTTACAGGTATTAACTGATTTTCTTCAGCGAATTCTTCATGGTTGTTTTTGAAAGTTAAAATTGTTGCTGAGTGGAAAATTTAATTAGGTTGATTGGGTTTACTTCAGAACATAATTTGCAAATTTGTGATATTATAGCAGTGAGTCTTAGCATGGTATGAGTACTTGTAGTAAATCCTGTAGTAGAATGGTGCGTGTACACAGAATCTGTGACTGGTATGAGTTTTATTTTAATGATGCCTAATTCTCCATCTTTGGTCTCAGATTTTTATGGCATTGAGTCATCTTCATTTCTGTGAGTGGGTTTGAAATAATAAATTTACAAATTTTGATGTTGCCAAACGTTCATTGTGCAAATTGTGAAACAGTAGACTGCCTTGACAGATGCTTCTGCGCTGTTTCAAAGCAAATTTGGTTTTGCTTGAGCACATTTCCTTGCATTAACTATGGAAAACCACTGATTTAAAGTAAAACTTTTGTTTGCTTTGCAGAATACCTTTGCTCTCTCAGTGACAATGTGTATGGAATTGATTTTACCAGGTTCAAGATTCGTGACATGGAAACTGAACAGGTTCTTTTTGAAATTGCAAAGCCGGGTATGGAAACTTAAGTTCAAATGCATATTTCAAAGTTTAATGTTGCATACTTTATAGTCTAATGCTATTTGGAGCCCATGTTGAAAGTGCTTGGTGTTGGCACTTATTTTTGCCTGTTTTACCTTCTTCCCAAAAATATTTTTATACAATGTAGATTGGATTTGCTCGCACTAGCAATTAAAGACATTGTATTTGCCAAATTTGAGGTATGCTCTGAACATTGTTTCTGTTATTAGAGATAGACCAATATATCAGCCGATATTTGGGTTTTACTGATATATCGGTATCCGCCTCAGTAGGTGTTGACAAAATGCTGATACCTCATGCATGCAGACAACTTGTGCAATAAAGCACAATGAACCAAGTCAAGACAGTTATTTTGCTGCAACGCTAGCCAGGTGCGTTTTCATAAACAAGCGGACAAGACAAACCATGGAGCACGTGTCAACCATCGCAGCCGAAACAAAAGCATCATCATTAATCCGATTAATTAATAATCATAGCAAAATATTAAAATTGCTGCAATTTGAAAAAAATTAGCTAATTAATCCTGATTTTTGAAGTTGTTGAAAAATAATAAGGCATAGAATTCATTATATTTTTGATAATGAAGCAGAAAACAAGATTTAAAAATTTGGAAATATTGGTTATCGGTATCAGCCCTAAAAAAGCCATATCGTCCAATCTCTGTCTGTTTATGTTGTGACTACCGGTAAGTATGTACCTGTACAATTTTTAATTGACAGTCACACTGTTGAACTGTGTAATTGGCATAAAAATTCAGTGAACTCAATTACCACAGTTAGGCATCATCCTATTTTAAACATTCTGGCAAGGTAACACAGTTAGTTGACCAAACCCTGCTAAAACTGGTAGACTGGGTGCAATTTCTTTTGAGTCAAACCAGACTTAAAACTGGTATTTGTATCCTGTCTAGCCTCATGCTAGTCATTGATAGGGTGGTGCTAGGAAACGGTTCACGAACTGTGCTGCCAAGACTTGCCGCAAACGCAGCATTCACTCCAAGAATATATAGCTGCTTAGCCTCAGCTCAAGCAAGCTGAGACAGGTGCCATTGGCCACTTCAACACTCTGGAGTGCTGTAACTATCTGAAACATTTCAAATAGTTTATGGCAGCATAGGAAAGGTCCACAGTGCAATAATTAATGCTAAAACTGACACAGTGTAGTTTTTCTGCATTGTGTTTAATTTCAAGGCAATCACATTGTGATTTGTGATGTCACAGTAGGTGGCAGGTACTACATTGTTTTCTATATAATATTCATGAGTGTTGCTCGTTCTTGCTTACAGCTATTTGTTCCTTGCTACCCAATTTGAGACCCATGATCATATAGTTCCATGGGGGTTTATGCTCATTGGAACCTTTTTCAGTGAATTGTGATTACAATTTAGTGCTAATACATAGAGTCAGGAAAATATAACTTTTATTGCTGACTTTTGTTAAAACTTTTTCTAAAGAACTTCTAACACTACAAAAAACACAAAAGTTTGGAAAAAATGGTTTTACTATCAAATGCAAGTTATTTGAAATTCTCTATTTCTTGTAAGCATACTGACCCAGTGCCAGACGAAAAGAATCTTCAGAAACACTAATTATTGCAAAAGCACTGCAATACAGTAGACTTTGAACTTACATTAAAGTTTGGAGGTCAAATGCAAGTTTTGCTGGCATTTCATATAACACCAATAGATTGTTTGTGCTGCATTTCCTGTTGTATTTACTGTCACCATGGCATTTTTTTACTTGATGCCCACATCAGCAGCATAAGCATTCCTGGTCGCCATGGATACATGACTGCTAAAATATTTACTAAGCTAAGTTAAATTTACCTGACAAACTAAGGCTAAAGCAGGATCCTGTTAATCTGGCTGGATCAATATGTGCCTTAAGATTTCATATTCCAGTGCTCCAGAGCAAAGTAAATTAACACTGTGAGGTTAATTGCATGCAACAGGCTAAATATCAGTGAAATCATGAAACGAAGTGCTGCAAAAATACTTTGTTTCTTAACAATCAAATGGACTGGATAAACTAAAGTGGCTTTTATATCGAGTGGTCATTAGTTCTTCATGGATCATTTACACTTTGCAGGAACGAAATATATAACAACATGTGGTGGTCACTTTGTAGGTTTTTTTTTTCAAATTTTTGCTAAAACTAGTTTTTCTTAGTGCGTTATTTGTCATAACTAATCTGCGGTAGTGTGTGTCTAAGACAAATCATTAAATAGGGTGATGCAACCATGTACCGGTGTTTCATGTGAGACTGATTTATAGAAAGTTTTCATATGTAGCACCTCTGCTGATGGCAGGCCTGCAAAGCATGCGGGCCGCATGCGGTCTGCGAGAGCTTTCCCAATTGTAGAAAAAGTTGCAAAAGCTCGACGTCGAATAAGTACTTGTCGTTCCATAATNTCTTCCTTACTACAACGAAATCTCTGCATCGAAGTGAAATAGACGTTTGCGGCCCNTGGCAAATTTGTGTTGTTAATTTGGTCCTTCAAGCTTTCTTCTGAGTTGTGCAGGCCTGGTCNATGGTGACACGAGTATGTGCATTTCTGTTAAAAATTGCTGCCACTTCCCGTTGCACATCGGGCACATCATGAATATTTGATGACCTTGACAGACTTTCAGCTACTACACTCCAAAGTCGTGGTTTGACGTTATCGTTGATTTTTGGTTCGTCGCCGAGGGGCGATATACTCGTAGAAACGGTGCTTCATTACAAGAAGCCTATCGTATGTCAGTAGTACAAACCATTCTCGCATTCCGAACTTAGCACTGTGAACTCTGACCCTACCAGTACATTGACATGTGTGGCGCATAGAAGGTAAAGCAATTCGGGAACTTACTTTCTGGTCATTGAGCACGTTTCGGTGAATGTGCGAGTGAGTGCTTACTGAGAGAGGCAACTACTTCCCTGCTCACAGTTGTTTGACGTTGAAAACTAGATCGCACGCGAGTCAGTTAACGAAGTTCGACGAGTAGTCCCTGCGTGGTACGTAATAGAATGGTACAAAGTGTCTGCTGCACAATTTCTATGATATCGTGCTACAGTCTTAATGCACCTGGATTGCGGCCTGTTTTTATCTTTGTCAAGAATTGAAAGGGTTGACAGTTTCGCTTGTTTTTTCAAAAATCACCATTTTGTCGAATTAAACTTTCAAAAAGGTCTAATCTTCGGATTCCACAACACTTGTACGTCAGGCGAGGTTCACTCTCTTCTTATCTTTTATTCATCGCATCGATGTCGATATGAACATCGAAACAACCGTTGGCAGTCGTTGAACCCTTTCTGCCTGTTTGGAACAGTGCGCGGCATTTCTCAAGGTTTAATAGCGCTGCGCGTCTTGCAGAGGACCCAGCGGAGCTACAGATGCTCACCGATTCCGCCGATCCAAACGCCGGACGCTTCGTACGCTACCAGTTCACTCCCGAATTCCTTAAGCTGAAAACCGTGGGCGCCACGTAAGTCTCCAGCCGGAGCGTGAGTGAGCAAACACAGTTAAAGCGCATGTGCGTCGTAGCGTTTCGTGTAACGTTTGTGAGCAGTGTTAAAGTAAATGTTGACTGGGGGAAAGGGACAGAATAATCCTTCTTTCTCTTGTCGATCTCAATGTTGGTTGTGACTTGTTTTCGACAAGACTAGCACTCGTTTTCCGAACCAAACGTTTTTTTTATGATACAAGCACCCACTTCTTTACCCAATCGAACTTTGTTATAGACATGCAGAAGTTGCTACACCACGTTTTAAGTCGCTGTGCCTCCCAAGTCGGCGTGCTCCCGCTATTGTGTCGGTATTACGTTTCCTTTCTACAATCAAGCCGTAAATTCACCAGCTNTCCGTTCTCCTGCGAACAGCGTCGCGCGATGTCGTTGACNCCGCGAACTCGCTATTTGTAAATTATTCAATTGTTACAATTAAAGCCCGGAGGTCACAGTAAAGATGCCACGCTCGATAGCGTAGTTTTGCAGCTTCAGCGGTTGCACCCATCACTTTTTCGTGATCATTGCAACGCAATCGTTGATACTTCTTTTCGAGTTTTTCTTTCCATTGGCTTGCCTGTGGTTCATGTGACTTGCGTTTCGATGCTATGTTTAAACCTTTTTCGTGCTCCTCTTATTCAGAATCGAGTTTGTCGTCGGCGATGCGCAGGTCAAGAACTTCCGCATGATCGAACGGCATTACTTCCGCGATCAGCTGCTGAAGAGCTTCGATTTCGACTTCGGCTTCTGCATTCCGAACAGCAAAAACACTTGCGAGCACATTTACGAGTTTCCAAAACTACCGACCGATTTAAGTGAGATAATCATTCACGTCGCACCTTTTGTTACCAGCTTCGTTTGGTTGCGTCTGACGGTGCTGCGTGAACATTTCCAACTGACTTTCCTCTTACAATTAGCTTTTGTTGTGTGTTTTCTATCTCTTGACAGCATATTATACGTTGGTAATGATATTCATAGCATGATGACTGCACACAGCCTGGTAGAAGCCAACGAATTACAGGAATTGATAATTTTGTAGGCTCCATGCCTCCGAAGGATGTAGTGTAGGGTGTTTGGATAGCGCAGCAGTTAGTCTGTTTAGTCGAACGATAAGTCTGTGCCTGGGCGCGACAGCAACGTCGATACGCGCCGTGCCACAAAAGCACTTTCGGAACTGGCAAATAATCAAGTTTTTTACTCTGTTGTTCGCGGGTCACTTTTGTTAGCAGTGAAGGATGGTCGTTTCGTACATGAATGGCGGTCACTGTTTACTGTGCTCCGGCCTTTTCTGTAACAAACCGAGCGAAGTTTGCCACCTACACCAGTCCAATGCGAAACAGACGGGGCAATTAGAGTTGCGATTACTTTATGGAAACACATCCTTGTCTTGGCTTCGGGTAAAACCTGTTATTGCCAAATTCTATTAACTTTCTTCTGCTTTCCTGTCGCGACTTGAGATAAGCGAGTGAGTCCAGCAGTTAAAACGTCTTTGGTTTTCGGCAAAAGCTGCTGACCTTCGAAAAAATGATCGTGGAACGCAACGGTTCATTTCACTTTGCGTGTAGCCATCTCAAATCGACGAAAACTCAATGGGGAACAGCGCTGAGACTGAATTTGGTTGTTGAGGTTGTGGTTTTGGAACGTATCGTTGTTTAACAATAGGGGCGCCCTTTTGCGTCTCTGCCCAAACTGATAATTTTGCACATCGAACCACCTTCGTCGTAACGCCCACAATAGTCATGATCTCTTTCTTTTTCGGTGATTGACCGAATTTTTTAAAAATGACCGTATGTCAATTCGGTCATAAAATGCCTTTTTCCAGTCATAAAAAAACATCCAAAAACGAAACGAATAAATGACAACACTTAAGCTGTTTCCGTCAAATGACGGAAAGGACTCAGCAAAAAAATTACGATCAGCTTTTTTCAGCAAGTGCAAGTTTTGGAACTCGCAATCGTGCTCTAACGACCTACGTAAAATCTTACCTGGTGTTGAGGGGGTCTTTTCGTTAATTCATGGCTTTGCGTGAATCACCTTTCCTTTGATTGCGTGGCAGCTGACGACCACTTCTCCCAAGACAGACGTTCTTGCTGTGCGACGTTGAGATTCACTGGCGTGCAGAAAGCTCACGGGCCTGTTCATGCTTTGCAGACACTGCAACGCTGTTTGCTGGTGCAGAAACCATTGTTCTAGCGTTGAAGAGTTGTTGGCCCAATGCGCGTCATTTTAGCTTTGCAGTATTGACTGCTGTTGCAATCGGAAAGCGCGAGCGGCAAGTGCGCAAAGCTTCACACTGTGGCAGCAAGTAACAATAGAGCAAGCAGAAATAGAGTTCACATGCCATGATCACTCTTTTATTGCTTGTTCGCGCCACATATATATATTGTTGTTCTTCGCGCACATCCCGTTCTTGGTGAATCACACATTCAACGCAACGCCACCGGAGAGGTTGCAACACTGCCTTGGTCCCCTAAGTTTTTATGACGATTTAACGTTGTGAAAATAAGTTTTTTTTATACAGTATTAAGTTTAATTCTTTCGCTAAGCTTTATTTTACAAGTCGGTATCGAAAATTGGGATTTCAAAAAGCTTCAAATGCATTCGAAGGTGAAGGATAGTCAGTGAGCCCGCAAATTGAAGAACTATAAGTGTGCCAGCCGTTTTGTGACAAGAGCGCAGTCGGGGCCAAGACAGCTGTACAGTATTCCATCGTGTTTTCTTTACATTTGCCTTAGCGTTTAGTAAATGAATATTGAAAGCGATTGAAAGGTTTGCAAACATGACCTTGCGTCCCTGGAAATGAAAGCCGAGGCCTAACTCTATGATTTAACACAGCTGTTGAAGAAATCGGTGTTCTGCGAAAAAGCACAGAGGCAGTCCCGTGTGTTTGTGGGCAGTGTAGCCACAAGCTGAAAGAAACAGCGAGATCAGGGTCGCGATGTTGAGTTTCGACTCCAATTTAGGACGATTTCAACGGACGTCCCCCACGTTTCATCCGCAGACGACGCGAGAACTGACACGGGCGTGAAGTGTATTGTGCGCAACTCGTACGGACAAAGGAGTCCGTGCAATGGACAACAATGGCATTCGCGCGCACAGCCGCAGCCAAAACGGGCCTCCCAACGCCTGTTGCCCACTCAGGCACCGCAACTTCCTGTTTTTGAGGCGCGTGAATTTTGCTGCGCAGAGTGTTTCACGTTGAACGTGGCTGCCTTTGTTGTTTTGCAGTCGAAAAGATGATCGCCCATCCGTACGCGACCAAATCGGACAGCTTCTACTTCGTCGACGGCAAGCTGGTCATGCACAACAAAGCGGACTACGCTTACATAGAACAGAACTGACGCTTTGGCTTTCCGCGGACGTAACGTAACAATCGCTGTTTTGCGCATTTTCTTGGATCAAAGCCGCAGCGACGTCTTCACGTGTAACCGCGCCGAGGCCACGCGTGCTGCATTGTTTTCTACGTTGTCCTGTGCACTTCGCTTGTCCGCCGTGCTGTGCGCTTTCGTCTCGAACAGAACCCGAACTTCGCTGTGTGACGCTTTTTTCACGATGTTGTTCACTTCGTGCGACGCTTTTCGTATGTTTGGCTGTTGCGGTGCTCGATTCTAGCCGCGCCAGCTGTGCTGGCAAACTCTTCTTTTGATCTCAGTCCCGCTGTTTGTTTACAGGCTTGCTTCACCAGGGCCAAAACAGACAGGTCAGCACTTCGGCACGCCCAAGCACAGGGTGACGTAAAGTTGGGTCGTTTTTTTTCTGCCGAATCACGCGCGAGTTTCAAGTTGACACGACGGGAAAAGTCACGAGCCAAACAACAAAGCTTTTTTCTTGGCGCAGCCGCGCGATGCTGACTTCCTCTGTGTGTTTGACTTGTCCTTGCGCTTCGGCAAAGAGAGACCAGCCACACTCGGACATGATTTCGCAAAACCTTTGCGCCTGGCCCAGTTAGCTGCGGTTGGTTGTTGTATGTTCAGCAGCACTGTGGCGTTCATTACACGCCAGCGACGTCTAACGCCGCCCAATCTCGCCAAAACAATTTGTCTGTTGCGTTTTTCTGTCGCCGAACTTGTCCGCCCAAGACCTGTTCCATGACTCGCTCCCGCGGTTTGCAAACAATACTTGTGCCGTGCAACGGCTTTCTGGTAACATTTCAGATATCCTTTTACGCCATCCCAAGAATGGCGTCGGCGGAGTTCCCTCGTCGTGCTCACGAATTCTGTCTTGTTGAAAATCGCTTTTTCGAAAGATACGAGTCGTTTGTTAACAGTTCGCTTTGCTCTTGCAAATAGTGCACGAAAAAATACTATTTTCTGCTTTTCCGGATGTATCCTCTGGCATATACGTAGTAGTAGACCGGGCTGCAGCGAACGCCTGCCCTTACGGTACTCCTGCTGATTCGAGATTAGCCAAGCGTTAACGCGCGTGCGACGGCGAACTCTCGCCCGGCGACGATCCTGTCGCTCGCGATCGCCATGTCGCTTTGTGATTGTGAGCGCTCCGTGTGCATTTTGCGGATGACTTACTCGGCAGGGATTCGCTGCGATTCGACGACGGCCGGGAGCGATTTGCAAAGTCGCCCACCCCCCGTTTTTTCGTTCGCGCGCGTGTCGCGGTTGTTTGTGAATTGTTCGAGAGCGTTCGACCTGATGAGTTGCGTTTTCCAGCGCGAGTCGCCTGCAATACTTCCGTAGTGTTGTCGTGTGAAGAAGAAATTAAAGACCAAAGTTTCGTTCTCCTGTTTGTGGTGACGTACGAACGGCTCCTACGGAACCCCTTGCCAGGCTCGGATGTTGGCGCCGATACAACCTGTCCGATAGTGATCGAGGTTTTAGACGGCACGCCGCCAAAGCGGGGCCGCCGCCAAGCGGGAGGGACAGTGGTGGCCGTCCCCCCATTTAAAAGCTGCGCCCGTCATTTCATGTTAGGCCCACCGGTTGCGGCATACATTCGATGTTGTGTTTAAAAAATGTGGGCCCCCCCTTGTGGTTTTTGGCCCCACCTGCTGCGAAATCCTGTCGACGGGTCTGCGATAAAGATCAAGACGGTTGGACCATCTTGCAATATAGTTCGGTACAGAGCTAATGTAGTTCGGTGCAGAGCCGCCTGAAAGCTGAAAATAATCAGAACACTAAACTGCGATCGCGAGTGCAGAAGCGCTCTGCAGTTGCATGACCGGCCATCCGAAAATAGAGTTTGCCAAGAAGCGGCAGTTGCTTCTCCCTGTACAGGCAATTGCACCTGATGTTTTGTGTGGTTCCCCACGCAGTGCTCGCTCGTCTTCTTCACCACTTTGTTTATACCAATTTTTTCTGACGGAGCGAGTTAGTGTGCTTTTGATTGACACCGACTTTGTCGCATTCTGGAACAGGATGAACAGCGCGCTGTAATTTGTACACGCACGAGACACCTTTCCTATTTTCCTCGCAGTTTTTTCAAGTTTTCTGCTGGTGGCCGTCGTTAGGACCCCGACGGTCAACCGTATTTTCTATATTCGCATCATTCCGAGACATTGGGCTCAGCCCCGTGGGCACGGGGGGCGATGCCCCATGCCCCCCAATCTTTTTGGTGCTCCAAATTTTGTGTCCAGAAAAATTTGTTATAAACGTAATAAAAACAAAAATCTTGCCCTCTTAAATGTGTTTTTTCCCCCATCCCAAACCTTAAAACCTGGCTACGGGCCTGATTGGACTGCAGGTTGCCCCGAATCGATGCGATGACATGGCCCCGTAAAACGGTTCAATGCTTGAAGAGGTCATGCAAATGTAGGTTAGTCTTACGTGTTGCGTTACACGACACTTTAACTGTGCGCTGCTGTCTGATCCGCAATCTGTGAACTGTTGCGTCGTTCGGCCGTCGTGTTGCGTTAGGCCTGACGCATTACAAAAACACAAACGACTTTTTCGTTTTCTGGTGTGAACCAAACTTGATTTTTAAACTTTCAATTCCGTTTAAGTTGCATTCAAAGGCATTTGCGAGATTCGCCCATCTGAAAGAAGCTGCTATGGGGCGGTGATAGCACAGTGGTAAATTGTGCGCCTGTCTCAATCATAAGGTTGAGTGTTCGACCCACAGCCAACGAGTGAATCCCCGCAGCGCTCCTTGGGCGAAAGCGTTCATCTCAACCGCACCGGCAAGAAGCAAAATTTCAGGCTTCTGCCTGCCGCCGATTGCCGTCACCAAAATCAAATTAACAAAAAACTGTTATTGTTATCCCTTGAACTTTATTGCATCTACACGTAATTTGAAAGTCGCGGATTGTCGCAAGTGTCGTTCGATGCCGGCTTGAAAATTCTGGCAATATTTTTAAACCACATCATAAAATCAATCGACGCGTATGCAGGGCTGTCTCCAGGATGTCACAGCAGGGGGGGACAAAAAATTCCAAGAGGGTTCACATTTTTGAATACAATGTTAGATGTATGCAGCAACCGCCACCAGAAAGTCGCTTGCGTCATGTAATTTTTTTTCATTTATCGACCCAGAAAGTGATACAGATATGAACGCCGAACCTGCAGAGCACCGTTTTGCAACCTGGGCAAGGGAAGAGACAAGAAATACTGTAGCATATTTTATCTCCTTGTAAANTTTCCTCGGTTTTCACCTTTGCCCCTCGCCTCCTATTTCATGTCGCACGAAATACAGCCTCTCAGGCGGTTCGCTGTACAGNAGAAATAATGCAAGTAGACGATACAACGTGGCAATCGAAGCAGAAAGACAGTCATCCTATGAACCTCNCCGTTTAAAACAAACTTCGTCAAAGAATGNTTTTGACTCTTCAGGAATCAGCATAGCTCTGTTACCAGTTACACTTAAATCCTTCAGTATACCCAGAGCCGGATGTTGCTGATGCGATACCCCTAGGCTAATCCCATTGTATTTTACCATCTCCCACTGTTACTAGGGAAAATAAAAAAGCGCTTGGCCGAAAATGACGATATTGACGCTCTAAAACAGAGGTTCCCAACCTGGGGTACATGTACCCCCAGGCGTGCATTTGCCCATCTGAAGGGGTACATTTGAGGTTAACAATTTAAGAGCAAAAATATTTACATTACGTTTATTTTGAAGTATTTATACATGTATCAAAATCATATGCTTATCGTTAAATATATCTATGAATAACCATGATAAAATATTTCATCATACGAGATTTTAGGGGTACATGTTCATGGTTCATCTGTCGAAATGCTGAAGGGGTACATGCTCATGCGTCGGAATGCTTAAGGGACACGGGAAACAAGATTGGGAACGGCTGCTCTAAAATCACGGTCAATAAAAAGATGTAGATCCTTACTGCGAGTATCCCACGATGACTGCGCTTGTTCTCACTTTCGGCCAAAAGCTTTCAATGACACGGCATTGTGTATTGCATGTTTGGCTGGCGGGAACACTATTGAAATTTCGACAGGGGAGACAAACAAAAACGTCACGGTTAAATTTTTGAAAAAACACATGGCCTACATCAACTTTACATATTTTTTTTGCCATGCTCAACAACAGCACCCAAAACACAATTTCCTAAAAACCAAACACACTACACATAGAAGCTACGCAGCGGTCGTAAAGGGCTGTAAAAATCTTGCACACACGAGAAAAACACGTCAAACAAAACATCCCAAATCAGTAGCGTACGCAGTAAATTTTCATAGGGAGTTTCACTCAGTGGCATATGGTGGTCATTTGTATTTGGCGTGCACTGTTTGTGACGTCACTATTCGACATCATAGGCGTACGAGGCGGGGGGGGGCGGCCGCCCCCACTGCTTGAAAAGTTTCAGGGCAAGAGCAAGTTGCTCAAAAATCCTCAATGACAAAAGATATATATTCAATACAGTGAATTCAGGACAAACTCTGTTTTCATGACAAGCGCAAGTTGC
>JGI24158J21664_10005132_pt1 | contig 17030 bp, 10 predicted proteins | sample Ectturendosymbi3_FD_21664 | JGI IMG/M metagenome (IMG submission 21664)
GTTATGGAAACCCGGGCAGAGTTTCATTTTAGCTGGGTTTACACTTTCTCTGCCACGCTCAGCTCCTTGCGGAACTGAGCAAACAATGATAGATACCGGTTGCGACCAGCACTCCCGCGCAACTGTGTTGATCATCCAGCAGACTGCAACCTCTTCCAAACTACAACCTTATTAAATTCGCACTAATTCAGCCATCAACTTCAAACCACGATAGAAATTTATGAAACGTTCGAGGGGCGCCCGACGAGACAATCTGTTTTGCAGGATTTTTTCGGTGTCCCAGCGCCTTAATTTTATTTTTGCATGAAATTGTTTAATGATTGTGCCAATAAACTCTCTCTCTTGTACTGATAGGGAACGACATTTTTGAACGCTGAAATTCCCTTTATAGTCTTTCATTTGTCTCCGAATGATGCAACTGCTCTAACGTTTTTGTAACAGTATGGGTGCATTAAAACTGTAATACTGAATTTTTAAAAAATACCGCTGAGCAGGGCCTANAAGAGGGGAGCACGAAAGGTACATCGTACCCAGGCCTGGTAAAGTTGAAGTAAGCATGATCAGGTTTTCTGTAATCAAGCCTANAATCATTAATGTAAGCTGGCTGCCCGTATAACAATTAATCTATTTGTAAATGTTAGCATGACAGCCGATTCTGATTAAAATACAAACAAGCTATACAAAGTTTCGACGAGGACCCAAGAAAATACGGGGTCCCGCTGTCGCTCTTCGTACCCCCTGGTTAAATTTCTCTCGGAGGCACTGCGGCTGAGTATGCTATGATCCTAAGTGACGGAAGGTAAAACAAAGAGCTTGACACCTGGATTATTAAAACAAACGTAGTACTGCGTAAGCTTCATCGCTCCGTTCACAAAACCGATGCTTAAAAGTCAATCAATGTGCTCAGTTTTTACACCACTGTTTGTTTTGATCCTTTCTTACGTTCATAAATATTGAGTGATGGTCCAAAGAGTGCTATATCAAGTAAAAGCGACAGCGATAGGATTTTTGCGAAACGTTCACGGCGCAGCTCTACGCGACGAAGTGTTCAGCTGGGAAAATCGTTAACCCTGAATGCCGAGCTACCTACTTCTCTCGGAACAGAGAGATACCAGCTGCGATGTTTCGCGCACGTGACCAGAATGCCCCAAGAAAGAATGACGAAGTGGGTCCTGTTGGCTCCGTGCACGAGAAGGTGACCTAGAAGCCAGCCAAGGATTACGTTCGTGCTTATATCTTCTGCCTTCCTTGGTCGCACCTTGCTGTGGAGCCTGCAGAACTGTCGGCGATTACTGAAAATCGCGGTGTCTTTCAAGAGCGCTTGAGGCCGCTACCCTCCCGAGAGGACATTTGTGTTTGTAAAGGAATGAGTGAACGATTAAAATCTTAGATCCCAGGCATACTACAGCGAAAGAAACGCGAAATTTCTAACACATTTCATCGAGAAAATCTCACCAAAATAATAAAAATCTGAAATGTTTTTTGCAGCTTTGGTGGGATCCATTGCATTCGGTTCAATTCTAGTCTTTGCTCCTCTTGGCGGCGCCCTAGCGCAGAAGTACGATTCGAGAAAAGTGGCTTTGGTTGGCGTTTGCATTGCGGCCTTGAGCGTCTTTGTATCTTCTTTCGCCAGCTCCATCGATGCTCTTTTTGTAACATACGGGCTCGGTTACGGATTCGGAACTAGCCTATGTTACATGCAAGGCGCGGTAATGGTCTCAAGTTATTTCAGGTAATGAATTTTTTATTTGATTTCATAATGAAAAACACTGGTATAAACGTCGAAGCCAGTAGCTATGGCTAAGATTTCGTGTCGAGAAACCAAGGTTAATTCGATTTAATTTGCGGTTTTACGTCAAACCAGATATATTTTTGGAATAGCCAACGAAACAGCAAGATTTGTTGCGTCTGATTTATGCTAGCTTTTACTTTATCGAAAAACGTAAATCTGTCCCAAACTTAAATCCTTAGAAACTCCTGTAACTACAAACATCTTTTATTATGATCAGGGGCGTACCGAGGTTAGATGGTGGCCGAGCAAGAAACAAGTTTGGCGCCCTCTGGGAGCAAATGTATTGCGCTGAAGAAAGTACCCGCAACATTGTTGGGACTTTTCGGCGCCAGGGGCATAGTGCCTTCCCTCGACCCTCGGTACGCCCCTGATTGTGATTACCTGCATGGTGGAGCTCCTTCACTCGGTGTTGTCCTGCGAACCATGTGCTGATTTGAGTGTCGCTCCACTGGCAGAAACAACTCTATATTACATACTAAAACGATTTTAACGTGTATCTGGTAAAACTGTTTTTGTGTTGAAGTGCGAAGTTTTATGCTGAAGTTTCATTTGCACAATTGATTTACCTATTCGATGCCTTTTTCCACCCCCTGTATATCTAACCTCAAACGCCTGTTGCTATTCTCACTCTTCAACGTTTCGATATCTTATCAGTGACGTAGTAGGGGGTGCGGGAAAGCGTCGCCCTTCCTCGTTTTGAAAGAGGTAAGGGTGTCCTCTAGTATTAAGACATTTTGGCACAAAACCTTCGAGCTTTATTTGGCATCTCTTGTAAAATTTTCCTTCTGAAATTTTTTCGATGTTTTGGTCTTGATCTCGATTACCATTACATGTCTCGTTTCAACAGAGCGTTTCTATCCATAGACATTGAGCGTTTGCCCACATTTGGTTAAGGAATCACATCACTGTACATTATTTGTCTTCTTGCTCTGTAATCATTTCGTTTGAGCTTTTCGAACACTTCCATAAAAACTTAAATCTTGTATATACAGAGTGTCATCATTTTCAGAATATTTCAGTGCTTAGCTCTCTCACCATATGATTTTTGTTTTTTTTTATTGACGGGTTTCAAGTGATTTTCACATTAAATTTTTACTACAAATTTTTGAGGCGGTTTTGGACCCAAAAGTTGATCGTACGAGTTATTCTTCAGTCGACAAAGAAGAGATAGATAAGACCGGTGTTTTTTGAAAAACCAGGGTTTTTTTAAGGTGTTTTAGGGACGCGAATCGGGTCCCTAGAATTGAAAATCGAGTCCCTAGAATCAGAGAAAATCGAGTCCCTAGAATCAGAGAAATCGCGTCCCTACAGGTCCATACCGGGTACCTAACATTTTCCTTAAAAAAAAAACTGGAAAAACTGAAACTTTTGCATTCAGTTTATATGTTACATTAAAAACAGTCCCGAAAATATTTGAAAGTCAAGATCCTTTTTTAAACAACTGCTGTATGGTCAAAAAATATAGTTGTACGAGCTGCAAGATATGGTGAGCCATGAACGGGTCTACAATCTTTGTTAACTTGCAAACGTTTGGTAAATTATTTGCATATGCTTTTGACTCAGGTTACCATAAATCCTTCAATGTTTTTTATTAGGTTTTGGTTAAACAAGCAGCACGTTAAAGAATCTATTTTCTTTACAATTTTAACCTATCTTAACTAAAGAACACGAGCATACAGCCATTTATGGCTCACTGAAATATTTGGCTTTACCTACATCAACAGCTTTTTCCCTATCAAACATGACTATTCTACCTCCAAAAATGAAAGTATTTTAATAAATAACATCAGAAACCATATTGTAATTTCAGGTATCTTGTTAAGGTCGTACTCATGGTAAACGTGTGTGAATTTAGTCAATTGGCGGATTTAGGCTGTGTGTCACTCCCAACTGTCGAGAACATCTTGCTAAAAGTAGTGCTCAAAAAGCGTTTGATCGGATAATCCGGTGGAGCAATTAAACTTTGCACTACACCGGGACAATATTAGCAAACAAGCAAAGAACATGCGCAGTCACAAGGTTTAAGACACTTTAGTTCAAGGTAAGCGCAATCCTAAACAGTAAAAGTGTATATGACTGGCTTGATGGGTACTTATGCGTCGTGTTTTTCACAATTATTGCCATTTCGACGCCATTACTCTTCAATGACAAGTATAAGTTCACAATCTTCGATTGTTTGTTCTTGCCCGCTTTCAGAGCGGTAGTACGCTGTGGAAAGAGCGAGCACTTTGAGCTGTTGATTTTAGTTGTACAATGCGCAATAAAGAAAACCTGGGCTAGACTTAATTTTTTCTTTATTTAGGGTGCTGTATGTTAGGAGTTCACCAAGACGTGCTTAACTAGACAATGGCAAAAAACGGCTGGCACAGAAACTCTGCTTCACCAGTTTGGCGGGTGTTGTGCGTTGTTGGCTGAACGGATAGAGCCGCTCCAGCCTGACTGTCAACGGGATGCAATGAATCGCTGGAAATTGATTGTTCCTGTGAACGATTCTCCGAACCAGATAGCGCCATCAGATGGCTCTATATGCTTGGTTTGCCTGATAAAGTTTGTATGCAGCAACGTCCATTATTTCACATGCAATGAGGGTAAAACTGCTAATGTAGAATTGAGGGCAAAACCGCTAATGTAGAACTGAGCTTGTAGTAGTAGCTCAAAGACTAAATAAACTTCCTGCATACGATTTTGCATAATTATCGATAAGAAATTTTGTGAAAACATTTGCGTAAATATTATTCAAACGTTTTTCAACAGCAGCTGACTGCGAGGTTTTGTTACAGTAGAAAGTTTGCGAAGGCGTAATAATCAAATGGCAGATGACTGTTTGCAGCATACCTTACGCTTTACACAACTCGTTTGAAACCAATAAAGTAACCGTGAAATTTAACATTATTTTCTGAAAGACGGCAGATTCGCTGACATTGCATCGTGAATTTGCTTTGTAGCTCTAGGCTGCCGTTGCTGGTACTTACTGTATAACACAGGAATGCTGCTGGAAAGCAACTGCGTGTCACGATAAAGTATCGAAAGAAGTGTCTTACTCCCGATATGTGATCATCTTATGAGCTACACGTTTGCTTTATTTTGCCATTTTTGCCATGCATCACAAACAAGTTTGGTTTTTCCGCGAAAATCCCCACCCAAATGTGATAACCCGGGACTTCACACGTACAGAACAGAGATGGAAACTTGCACTTGGTTGTACGTTCTTCGACGAAGCGATCACAAAGCATGTCAACTGTGATTACTTGATAAAATGCGCTCATGTCTGAGTAATAGAAAAAACATGGTGTTTCATGTGCTCAAAGACTTTGAGTGTTCCTCAAACCTTTCAGGATAATTTAAATAAATGCTTTTTGCAATATGATTGACCAAACGATACTCTTTATTAGAATTATTAATTTTCCCACAAGTAAATCTCGTTGGCTTCATGTGGTTAAATGTCTTATTCCGACATCAAATGGTTAGCGTTAGTCCGCCATTGCTACCAGGCCCGTAGCCAGCTTGAGACACCATGGGGCGAAGAGTTTTCTGAGAGGAGCCCAAATTTTTAAAAATATGTCCGACAGTTTTAAACCATGTCCAACACATTTTACCACGGAGGCGAAAAGTTTTCCAAAGGGGCAATCCCCCCTGCACTTGAATTTGGCACCCATCTGTATTAAACTCATCAGTTTGATTTTGTATTGCTGATGCTTTGATGCCTATACTCTTACTGATACTATCCAGGTCTGGTATTTAAGTTTTATCAGCATAGGAGCTGTAACAAGGTATGTGACCATGATGTAAATTTAACGATTTGCTCGCTGCAGGCAGGTTTCCTTTCCCATCGCATGGAATTACCGTAAATACGCATAAGGGAATATTTGATACATCTGCACATTTTTAACACATCAATTACAAACAATGAAACCCAGGATAAGAACATTGCAATGACCTGCAGAGGAAATCAAGGTTATAAGTTTTCTCGTGTTTTTTTAATGCAGGCGCGTTCATCTTTTAATTGGGGCTGCAGCTTTTTCTAAGGAAAAAATCTTGAAAAAAGCTTCTAACATAGCAAACGAGTTGCAAATCGCCATGGCATTTCCATTAGCACCATAGGGTGTCAAACTATTTGCACAGTAAGCGAACTCCAGAATTTGTGGAAACTGCACAACGAAGTTGCCAAATCACTGATTGTTACGATCCCTGAAATCGTGCAACGAATCGCCCCCCAGTGCACACTTGTTATGGAACGTTTGGTGCAAGAAAGGAAACCAGAGTTGCTTTCCTGTTTCCCGCAGCACGCGCCGTGCCCTGGCGAATGGAATCTCGCTGTCGGGAAGCGCTTTGGGAACGTTCTTCGTGGCACCGCTGTACAGCGCCGTCAGCCGACCGTACGGCTGGCGAGTTGCTCTTCGTGTTCTGGCCGGATGCGTGACTGCAACGCTCGCCTGCGCGGCTACTTACAGGTCAGTCTTTTGAACATTCGCGCCTTAGTCTTTACTTGGCACACGTGGTCTATTCGGGGCTGGCTACGAGTCGGTTGAAAGGTGAAACGTGGGTAGATTTAATAAAGAAATATCGAACTTTGTCCATAGTTCGGCCTGCAGGGAAACGAATCTAACGCTGAGCTGCTGTTGTCAAAATACTGTTAAATATAGTTCATAGCATTCAAGCCACCTAAGTTAAAATAAATAGCTGCTGGTTTGCGGTTTCCAAGCCTGGGGTTGTTTGCCTTGGGTCAGACAATCGACAACGTTGCTAGAATTCATTGTTTGCACGCCTTCATTATGATTTTATCAGATATAAGCGTGCGTTGATTTCCAAAATGTTTTCAAAAAAAGCTTTACATATTTTTTTAGAAAATGTAAAACTGTTGCAAAAGTTATAGATTAAGCAGAAAAGCTATAAAGCGCACAGGAGTCCAACATTTCAATGATCCAAAACTGGGCGTCATAAAACTGGAGGAAAAACGTTCAATTTTAAGCAAGGTTTACTTGTACTGTACTAAAAGGGTTTAATTTATGCAGTGCTGCATGTTAGACCAAGGGCGTGCAACCATGCAGCGCTGCCAGGCCAAATACATACAACCAGTTAGGTCCACGGGTGGCCACAGCTGCATGTGTCAAGCCCTGTGGGTTAGACAGCTTGCTGGCCACCCACGGAAGATTGGCAATACCCTTTAAAAAACGTAACGTTTGCTTGTGGAGCAATGGGGTCTGGATAAAGCGAATACCAGGTGCGGGTTAACTGGTGTGGTCGCAAAGGAAAGTAAACAGCAAACTATTTTTCTCGTAATATATTTTTAGGTTTTGGCCCACGGGCCACACTCTATCTTAAATATGCACCTTTTCGCGGGCCACAAAACCTCATCTCCCGGGCCACTTTTTGCCTGCGAGCCATAAGTTCTGTCTCAGACAACCTTGAGTGACGGTTTTGTCTGTTTTGCGAGATAAGGAAAGAAAAATCACGAATAAAGTCAATTTGCTACAGTCACTATGAACCACAACAGAATCACGTCCTTGCGATAGCTAAGCTTATGCAGAGATGTTTGACAGATGAATACAGCTGAAATATCAAGCACTGGTGTTGGCTTCAAAAGAAATTTTCAGAAATGTTCTGTAACGAAATAGTTCGGGAGAAATTCTCCAGTTTGAACAGGCCCGTAACCAGGGGGGCGAATCCCCCCCAGAAACGTTTTTCCTCCCTGGAAAAATGGTTTGGACAGAAGTTCAAATCTATTGGACATAGTGTACAAATTTGAGCCCCTCTCAAAAAAATCTTCGCCCCCCTTGGTGTCCGAAGCCGGTTAAGGGCCTGAGTTTGAAAGGCATGAAGGTTGACTGTTAAATTCTAGCGTTGTTTTGTCTGCCTTGGCAACATTGTGTCAAACTAATATGATGATCTGCCTTATGAGTTATAGTTATAAGCCGTTTGTTTGTTTGAAGGAAGTTTTAAACAAATAAATGACATATGACTGATATTCAGACAACATCGTTATCGTGTGCAGGATTGGTCAACACCAGTTAACCATTTGGCATTTCAATGAAGTCAACTTTTAAAGTGGAGGCTACCTCTGTCATTACAGTATAAGCATCTAACTAAACACAAATTATCAACGTGAATCGTAGCCGTAGGGAAAACTGAAAAACGTTGGGGTCAAAAGCTTTCACGCAGTATTTTCGTTTTTGGAAAATAATTTAAGTGGTGTTTTGACGTCTGATCCCAATAGCTGCAAAATTATTTTGTTAAATTGTTAATCATTTGAAAACCTAGAAAAATACTTCTCCATTGCGCTTTTGATAGAATTTAAAGAATTTTTGAAACATTTTCTCTAAAGTATAATGATATACCGTACATTTTGCCAAATTGTTAAAGTCTATGATGTTCTGTGATGGAAATGGAATTGATCTCTTGGATCTCCTTGTACGCTTGTGTTGATCCGCATAACTAAAAACGAAAAGTAATTAAAAAGGTATGTTTTACCACAAATCCTGCTTCATAATTACTGAAAGCATAAATTTCGACTGCATTCGAACCGGTGTGTAAAATGTTGAATTATAGAAGGGTTATTTGGTAGATTCAAGGTTTAGGAAAGTTTGCACTTGTTTTTTTTCAAAGAATCTCATGCTTTATTCAAATCCAGACCCTTGAGTTCCGAGTCATCCTGTTTGTGTTGTTGCAATCAAAGTTAAATTCCATCTGTCTTTCATTTTACAACCCAATACCATGGAGCAGTTTTTCTACAACTTAAGGGTTGTTTTGCCTTGAGCCGTGACAAATCAACATCACGATCAGCAATTTTTGATAGGATCGATGCGCACCAGCTCTGAGCTTACACCTGACTCTTTTCGGCAGTTGCAGACAGATTCAGCAATTGCACACACACGCTTTCTGTAATGAAACTGGCCAACATGACAGAAAGGTGGGCGGCTAGCGCTGCTCCAAGGTCGCTGAATGTTTGGCTGTTCAAAAGCGAAGGGCGAGAGAAGAAGCGAAAGACATCGGTGCAGCTCAAGATAAGAGCGTTTCAGACACCTGTTCATGTCCTCCGTTTGATCCCTACGCTAACGTATTCCAGGGGAAGCTTCAAGATATTTTTGTATGACAAGTAGGGATTAAAGCTACGCGTTTTCAATTTGGCTCAAACAGCAAATAAATTGCACATTTTGCTTTCCAGGCCTCTTCCTAAAAACCGCGAAAGCCAGCCAACTCCAGAAGAAAGAATAATCTCTTCACCGGCCAGGAAGTTCGTAATGGATCTGTCTCTCTGGAAAAATAAGGCGTTTATAGTTTGGTGCGTTGGCATTGGTCTCTGCAAACTCGGATATCTTGTGCCGTGGGTACACATGGTAAGTCTACGAACAAACTGGCGTTTCGAAGAGATTAGAAGACAAATTTAGCACACACACGCTTTCTGTAACGATTTATCCACGCAACAGAAAGATGCCGTGCTAGATCGGAATTCTCTGTGATCTGCTCACACACGATCTGTTCGCGAGCAAGCGCCACGAGCGCAGTTAGGGTGTTGCTCTCAAACTCCACCGCGTTGTTATACAGCAGTGCGCGCTGCAGTCTAAACACTTTGGCCCGACTGCTGTTCACCATCGTGTAACGCGATACGTGAGTGATTGGTCGATTATCCGGTTTCGCAGCAGTTTTCGCAGTTTAGCGCTGCCATCTGTTCCCCTTGCAAAGCGCCGTGAAAAATAAGCGCAAGTGTTTTAGGCGCAATTTTACTTTCCAGCTTGCCGCTTACAAGCACTTCGAGCATTCAATTTCACAACTTTTTAAAAATAAAAACTACTGTTTTACAGCAGGATTTTGTTCCGCCAACACTTCCGTTGAATATACGCCATATGTGCCAAGTCACAAGCGACAGCTGTAATATCAAAGGATGTAAAGCGTCAGATTAGTTGTGGTTTGTTTCGTAAGTGTCAGTGCCGTGGGGTCTAACACGCAACAGCTGTTTAAATCTTGGAATCAGTTTGCAAGACGAAAATCGCACCGATAGCACCTGAAATGCCTAAGTTGAAACAAAGCGATTTTCCACATGGTTGAGTATTTGTTGCGAATTCGTCCCAATTCGACCTGTAAACTCTGTAAAACAGTATAACTCAACACAGCAGAGATGAATAGAGCATACAACAACATAATTTAGCAGCATTGCCTTATGGACTCGGATGATATTTTTAATAGGGTTTTGTGACCTTTCTCTGCCTGCGTACATCTACACTGAAAGCAGTGCTGTATCAGAGGTTCAGAACAAGGTGCAATATTTGATTTAAAAGTTTGAAAACTCGGTTTTAAAGAGTCGTTTTCTTTCTCATTCAAATTTGCATAGGGTCTAGCATTGGTTACATTACTGTCATCCTCCACAATATTTCCAAAAAATTAGGAAGACGTTTGCAGAGATTGAGTTTCTTCTTACTCAAAATCACATGCTGGTCGTCATAATTTGTTCTGCCTAATAGCAGACCCTGCTAGTTATAAAACAAATAAAGTTTGTTTTGATAAAAACGCTTTGGTAAAAACTTTTTGTAAGTCCAAAAATCACAGAAGAACAAGGTGCTAAGATAGGTGGCAATCAACGTTTACCATTTCTACGAAGGATTCTTTACCAGAGATCCATGAAATACCTAAAAAGCTTGTGGAGGCCAAATAACAATTAAAATTTCGTTATATTTATGAATAAGATGTGTGGACGGAAAAGCAATTTAAGTGTTGAATACAAACTTACCTTTATGTAGATATGTCTAGGGAAGGCCTTCTAGGAATTTTTTTTTAGTGTTTAGGTAACTTTTTTGTTTTTCCCACAATTCGAATCACTAATTTCATAAAAGCGTTTGAAAAATTAATCATGTCCCTTCTCATCATGTGTTCTCCAAATCCAAGATTACACGCCTAGGTGCAAAATGCAGTTCGAATGAGTCGAGGCATGCACCGTCATGCTGACGAAACTGAATATTGCTGATCATGGAAAATTAATCAGTCGATACGACCGTAGCTTTTCCATCGCTTTCAATAGAAAGGCAAGTTTTTTGTTTTTCTGTCGTCTTGTTTTTATATCGAATTTTTTAACAGCCGCTCAAGTACCAAATTTTTTACAAATCCGGTGCCCTTTGCTGCAGTGTCAGTTACGTAATGCCTTTGATGTCGTAAGATTTTCATAAGCAGTGTTAATGTGTTCCTCGTAATAACTTTGCTCGCATATTTAGGTGATTATGAGCATTTTCGGTAATTTCTTTTTTCGTAGACCATTATTTAAGTTAATATCGTCAGAGTTTGATAATTGCCAAACGCGTTGGTCGTTGATTGAAACTGCGACACTGGAGTGATTTGCATCTAAGTCTGAGACCCAACCATATGTTAAAGAACTTTTTTTGTATTTTATGCGAGTAGACATACTTGGAGTGCCTGTTGGTTTCTACAGATGTAAGACACTTTTGCCCCTCATCTACTGTATAACCCAGTGGTTCTCAAACTTTTCTGCACGTTGACCCCCAATTAAAGGATCCAATTTTCTGTAGACCCCGTGGCCTAGCCCAACAGTTACTAATACAAGGAAAGTATGTGTCAAAATAAGTTTGAGTACTTTTTACTTGAAATGCAAGATAAAATAATACACATCCGAAAATATGCTTAGCTGAGATTTGATCAGTCCTCTTAATTTTGCTTGATTTGTTGAAAAAGGCCGTTTGCATTCCTTGCCCTATTAACAATAATTTTGAATTGGAGGCTTCATTGCTCCAGTAGACCCCAGCAGTTATTCATTGACCCCCTGGCCATTCAGTGACTGTTTATCGACCCCTTGGATGGTCCAATTCACCCCTGGGGTCGATGTGGACCACTTTGAGAACACTGGTGTAACCTATCAGAAGATTACTTTGTATGAGGTTGGGCTTTGTACCTGTTGGCCTTCTACACCATCGTTCATCGTAAATAGCTGATCATTCACACTTACATAAGCCATATCTGAAAAGATCGCTTTTCTTTCTTGATTTCAAAGATAAGTTCATTCTTATGATGCGGCTGTACTCACGATCAATCACAAGTCGAAAACCAGATGTATGTAACAGCGCTGCTTGACAGACGGAACTGATTTCATGGGAGTCTGACCAGTATCCGCCTTGATGTGCCGCCTGACTCTGTAAATGTATTAAAATTAAATATAACTAAGATGCACTAAAATCTTTGGAAACTTAATGGATTACAGGGCTACCAAGGTTATAAACCGATCATCAGGCCTCTCTCTGCACAAGAAACTTTAATTACAAATTATACGTTGAGCTTGGTTTAAATAAACTGTTAGAATATGGTGAGCACACCTAATTTTATTCATTCTAAGAATCCAATTTGTCCAACTTTTCCTAGCTGAAGTTATAAAGTTTAATGCGAAAACGCAAACGTCACACTGCAAAGATAAGCTGGCCTCCAGGTTTTGGCGACGCCATTTTTATCATCGCGCAGACAAAATGGATTGTACTTTTTGTTTTGACAAAACAATTTTAAAACGAATCTAACCGCGTTTTTGGATTTAGCATCGCTTTCCTGTATGTTTTGCCTCCTGTCAACACTTTACTGTACCCTGAAATACACAAAATATTACATAAAATAATATAATCGCAACCTATTGTACAATACACCTGCTTATACACAACTTTATTTACAACGATGTAGCTTACCTGTTTAATTCATTAGAAGTCAACACAGGATTCAGAATCTTTCTGATCCACGCAAGTTGAAACTACCGGCTGTTTTCGATTGCGTGACATAAAACAAAGAAGTGCAAAGGACATTTTCGCCTTCTGGTTGGCAAAGGTCTATTGTAGCTGTCCACGCTCTGCTTCGTGCTGCCAATGCGCTTTTGAAGCGCGAGTGCCGATCTCACGTGCTAACTAGTATTCACACAGAAGGAAATGCTGTCACGTGACTGCAACGTGGAATGAAAAGTGAGAAAAAACAGAATTTCAAAGAAAGCCAAAGTGTCAACCGTTGAGGTTTTCTGCTGGTAAAGAGTGTAATTGAATGGTGCTAATGGATCACTTAACGCAAATGGAAAATGCCTCATCAAAAGCTACTCTAAACACTGGAGTTATTCGGCATCTCCACGTTTTGCCACAGAGCGAGTGCTTGCTTTCAGGTACTGGAGCACGTGAGGGTCTGAAACACATTGGCTGCGTTGTACTGTTGTGGTGAGCAACAACAAGGGCAGACAAACTTTATTTTTCAAGCTAATGCATGAATGTGTCTTCACAACACTTTCCAGCAGGTGCATATTCAATTCTCTTGATTGCTGATCGCCATTCCTTTCTTAGGTGCCATCAAGGACTTGTCTAAACTGATGACGCAGCGCTGAAAACTAAAAAATCTATAAAACGCGGAAAGCACTGGTTTAACAAATATTTTTTTGACGTTTAGCGCATCCAGAGTCTCAGAAGCAGTAGAAAAGGAAGCCCGGCATGGCATGTCAAAATTTCGGGCACAAGTTGTCCACACATCTCTGCTTAATTTTCAAGCATTTTCCCGACATTCAAAAATTTTGAAGTGAAAAAAGAAACTTGACCTTATTTTTATCAAAATTTGCCAGACACCTTAGTTTGTCTTTTACCGAATTCTTCCAGTTTTCTGGTTGGTTTTCCACCACGAGCACTTTCCCATCCTGTCTTTTCGCCTACGGCTGTGCGCACAGATTTGAGTTCGATGAAATAGAAAACATCGTTACCGTATTTCATAGGTGCTTTACCCACTGCAAGAAAATTTTTCCGAGTAGATGTTGATGAAGTTTAAATTTTCTTGTCAGTTTGTTTAGCACAGAAGACTCTTCTTCCGCAGTTTTCTACACTGTGACAAGGCAGGGGACAAGGCCTCCTTTTTCAGGCGTCTCTGAGCGCATCTTAAACAAACTGACAGCTTGTGACTAGTACAGGTGGGTCTGAATGAAACAAACATCCTTTTTGAGGGAAAATTAAGCATTTTCAGACTACAACCCGGACTAAGGTTTTGGCAGTATTTCAAAGTTCAGACACTAAAGATTTATCAATCATTTAAAGGTTGTGAAACCGAAGACAGCACGACTGGACAACATGCAGTTAAACTTCTAAATCGCCTTTATGTTCTCCGTAAATAATTAGGAGTTATTATTTTATGGCAGGTATCAGAATGGTAAGATATAGAAGTAAAATGCATTTATTGTGCTGCGCTGCTTCCGATCACATAGCTTGTTTTATTGTTATTTTGCTGTGTGTGTTCTTAACTTACTGTCGTGGGGTATTTTCAGCGGTTGTCAAGAGCAAAAGCAATCGTATGGATCAAAACGAGAACAAAAGGGAGGTTAAACCCCCTCATTAACTTCTACGAAAATGCAGGATCCTTTGTGGTTTCAACTAAAAAGTAGTCGCATGGATGGACGCCCGGCAAAATTTTTCCAGGGGGGGGCAACATCGACATTTTGCTTATCTTGTTCAAGTTTCAATGCAAATGGACATATGGACATTCACAAAACGCTTTAAAAGTTCCTAGTCCAAATTTTCGGGTGGGGGGGGATAAATACCCGTTTTGCCCCCCTGCGGACGGCCATGGTCGCATAATCATCATTGTTCGTCAAATGTGCGAATGAAATCATCATATTCTTAAAAACATTTTAAGAGAGATTTGTTTTGCTATCAGGTGGTTTGCTGTTTGTTTCTCTACCAGTCTGCGCTCAACACAACCTTTAAAGTGTTTCAAAAGGTGTTAATTTCGCTACCAGTTGGTTTGCTCTGAGAAAGATATGCTACTGTATCATGACATGTCAAAAACTTGTTTATTCCAAGCTGTTTTGTTTTCCTCGACAGTAGATTTTAACAGCACGAAAACTAGACTATAAACGTTCCATTTTTGTTGTTGTTAGACATATAATTGTAACTGCTGTTACCACAACCACAGATTATGCTACTAAATGAGTCAGGTGAAGGGAAAAGTACTATCGCCCTGAAACGCAAACGTGCTAACGAGATGCAGCAGAACATCACCAGTGGCGAATGCACTCCAGAAGTTAAGACGATGTTGTCGAACTACTGTGTCATAGGTTCAACTTTGTTTCTATCGGTTGACCAATTTTTAAACCTACTGCACCATAGGACGTCACAAGGCTGGCCTAAAGGAGACAGCCTCCGTCCAGTTTTTAACAACCATGTTTTTTCGCAGTGGCTAGATGCCCACAGTCGGAGAGTCTGTGACGGACGATTTTTGGTAGGCTACTGCCGGTGCGCAAAATTCGACGGTGCAGTGCTTTTTGCTTTTCACTTCGGAAAAGTTTAGTCCGCTGGGAACCCCAAATCCAGGGCGCACATCGATTCGCTAGCAAGCATTTTACTCCTCAATTTGCTAATTAAAGACACCTGCATCCGTCAGAATTACTAATTACAGTAATATTGATCTATGCGAGATTGGAAAGATTAACTAGGAAAACTTGATTTAAGGCATCTTGCGCTGTATCTATGTGGCTTGTATGCTTAAGTTTCATTAGCATCACCTAAGCACTAATGCGATATAAGTTGATAACTCCGCAGCCTTTTGGTGCTGTGTGTTACTGAGCTCCATGCTTTTAGGCACAATGAGCGCTGCTATGGTGTTGTTATACTCCAACAACGCAAGCCTATGTGAATGTTAGCAAGCTGAGCAGGCCTTTTCGGTGCTCTCTTTCCGTGTGACTGAAAACGTGTTTCCGGCCTGCCCGTAAATGCAACTCGCTGTAGCTGTTTTGACCATCTACAGTAAGTCTGTGTTTCTCAAACTTTTCCAATTCGCCGACACCAAGTCATATATTTATTGTTTGCGGAGCCCTGAATACTCTAAACAATGAATAAAACAATAGACAACCTATACGTGAACGAATTATACAAGTCTTTAATTCACGCCAATGCACGTGCAAAGTTTTAGCAGAAAATTCCGCGAACAGTGTGGACTGTTTGATCATAAAGGTAGTCGCGGAATTGCTTAGTTAGGCCTAGAGACGCATGCCAGACTACAGTTGTGGTGGGATTAAGGTGAATAATGGCCCAAAGAGGCGGATAAAAACTAGCGGATTTTTTTGATTCAATTTTGATTTACGGACCCGAACCCCTAAAACACGTTCATGGACCCCTAAGCAGGCGCTTAGCCAGGTTTTAAGGTTTGGTGGGGCAAAATACATTTTTAGGGGAACAAGATTTTCGTTTTTGTTATATGTTTAAAATCAATTTTCCTGGGTACAACACAATTTGAGGTAACAAAAACGCTTTGGGGGGCACCCTCGAATGCCCCCGTGCCCTAAGGTGTGACGGATCCCAGGTTAAGAACACCTAATCTAAGTAGTCAAGATGATTTTCTTTTGTCGCAATCATATTGAAACTATGCCTGCCGTTTTTCATTGGTTTGGTTTTTAATAATTCACTCGAAGTCAACAAAAGATTTACTCGAAAGTTTGATAAAATATTCTACAATTTTGCTGGAAGCAGACAAGTTTTGCTGGACCGCAAACCTACAACAATTTGTCTTTATAAAATTCCAAAAAATTGTAAGGTAATTGGTTCAACGTCTTCGATGATACACCACTAGTCACGAACTTGACCCACAGGTCATTCCTAGCTACAGCCACGCCTTGTATAGGCAATATATCATTGTATTTACTCAGAGTACGCCATGCAAAATTTAGAGATTCCGATACTAAGCCAGCTTTGTCCAACCCGCGGGCCGCATGCGGCCCAGTCGAAGGTTTTGTGCGACCCAGTTTAGGTTTTCACCGTAGTAAAAGTATCCCATATACCACCAGGGGTGGCCAAACCTGCTCTATGTATGAGCCGCATATCGTAAAACTCCAGTTACAAAGAGCCGCAAACATAAAAATCTAAAAACACGAATTTATTTGCAATCCACGCTTCTGTGACATCGTAGTTCTTTTTGGAACGACTTGCAATAGTAATACTATACGCAGGGACGCCGGAATGTCGGTAGGGCAGGGGAGCAGAAAAAAAGTTGAGGGCAATGGAAACTTATGAAGAACAAAAAAATCGTTACCAATCATCAGGTCCGTAACTAGGAGGGGCGCAGGAGCTTAGTTACCCCTGAAAAATTTTTGCCCCTCTTGGAAAAATGCGTTGGACATAGTTTTAAAAATTTGGGCCCCTCTCAGTAAACTCTTCGCCTCCCCTGGTGTCCCAATCTGGTTAGGGCCTGCTTATGCTTGCTACAGTTTTGACTTAAAAAATAATAAAACAAATAGACAACTTGTTTC
>JGI24158J21664_10005134_pt1 | contig 17026 bp, 14 predicted proteins | sample Ectturendosymbi3_FD_21664 | JGI IMG/M metagenome (IMG submission 21664)
GTCACCCTGAGCACATCTCGGAGGAACAGAAATAGCAAAAAGCTTTGTACGGACCGTATTGCAATGTTCTCCAAAAATCTGGCATTGGCAACCGGACTGCAGTCTCCGCCGACATGATCTAACATTTTGACTCGTAAGGATTTTTTTTGGTGACGTGGCAGACATGTTTTACCTGTTGCAGTCGAAATGTTGTTCAACTTCACTGGTAACAACGAGGTCAACGCCGACTTTACGGGGAATTCCATCAACGCCGACTTTACAGGGAGTTCCACCAACGCCGACTTTACAGGGAGTTACGTGGCTGGAATCCCATTTGGGACCGGCTTGAAACCTTACTCTGCTACTGGAGGTGTGTTGAGTGTTTGAAGTCGTCTCAAGATTTAAAAAGGAGATTAGATACTCCACTGAGTTTTATCCTTCGTATAGCTTGTACATCCCAGGAAATGTTGACCTGTTTACCGTAAGTGGTAATTTCCACAATGTGCAGATTTTGTACGAGAGAAAGGTTTGCATTTCATTAAGGGTTTGCAGGTGGATTTAGACTGAGCATGGAGTTTAGGTGCCACAAATACGGAAATTGCAACTTACGGTAAACACGTCAACATTTCTTGAGATGTACCTGTTCTCAAGGCAATCTTCTTCTTTTGAGCCAGTTGTTCTAACCACTGCTTGGCCGCACTATAGATTTCGGGGCATATGTTGAGCAGCCATTCGGTTGTCTCATCGTCCAGAACCGTCAGGCCGTTCAGTCCGTGAGGAGGTTGATGGATTGGACATTGAAGAACAACATCGCCGACCGTTTGTTCTTCTGCGCCACACTCACAGGTTGCAGAGGAGGCCATACCCCATTTGTACAAGCAAGAACGGAAATGTCCAACACCGGTGCGGAGGTGGTTAAGCCCGGACCCACGCTGTTCTTGGGAGGGTCGTTCCGGGGGATGGGCGCCGGTGTCGGGGATGAAAGTTGGAGTCTTGTGGAGTTTTCCCCCCACTGGCATTCCATTGGTGATCCGCCCACTGCGCCGCACGTATGCTGTTGTTGTCAGATGAACTGATGAGATGTTGTGCGGCGGGTACAAATGGGTGTCTCGATTTGAGGCGCCGTGCATCTGCACTCGATGGACTGGTGAGCGTTGAGTGGAGTAAGTGTCCAGGCTCCATGGCACGGCGTGCTAGAGACAGTGTGGCTTCGTTGCGACGAAGCTCAGCAGGTTGGATGCCCGCGAGGATTGGAAGGTTGTCTGCTGGTGTAGGACGCAGGCATTCAGTCACAATTCGCTCCTGAGGCGGCTTGCTGGCTCCGGTTGGGGTGCTGGAGCAGCAAATCTGCGAATAGCCACCCTGGCCTTGGTACATTCAACCGCAGAGTACTGCGCTCCTGTCTGGTGCCGCAGTGCTCACACCTGCCTCATCGAACCCGCCATCAACGATGCCTTCTCAAGGCATGATGCCAATGGGTCATGTTTCTTTTATGTAGAAGAACATCCTTCAGATGACTTAAATGAATTCCCAGTGTTTGGCAGTTTGAAAGAGGATAAAAAAGTCACACTTTCCCCTTAATTTGAAAAGAAAACGCATGACATTTCGGCACTAAACACAACAACCGTTTTGTACACTAGGTGCGGACATTTCGCCCCTTTTCCATAGCGCAGCGTGCAGACGTATCAAAGAAAATATTTGTTTTCTCTTGTAAATTTAGGTTGCGCACCTGGATTGCGATGTATTGATTGGGAGTTGTGTCGACTCACAGTGCCGGTTGCTTTCTTCTGATGGGCAATACGCTGGTTCTTTGTTACCTTCTTCCAATCGCTCACCACCTGGTGATTTGTTTACTGTCGCTACGTAGCATCTGCTGTGGAAGAACTTACTTTACTCAAATGCATGCCCAATTTCTAAAGCACTGAAATTAATTAGTTGAAAGCCCCTTCATGCGAGACCTACAACTGCTTAACTTAAATAACCATGGGTAACATTTCATTAATATTGGATGATTCAATACTGCAACGAGACGTGCAATATGCAACAGTTGCGATAACAGACTCCATTAATTTATCTCACACCAATACACATAAACGGCGCTGAAACTGCTTGCTCGCAATTGCCCACAGGTAGTACACGTACCAAAATTTGATAACTACTGCATTGCGCAATGCAGGTACTTGTTCAAAAGCGCGATCTGCATTGTAAATACAGTACACTAAAATGCAATGCACAGTGTAGTTACTTGTTTGAAAATGCAATACGGCGTGTAGCTTACTGCTTAAAAATGCAATACGCCGTGTAATGTATTTTTTAAAGACGTGGTACCCAATACATGTTACAACTTCATTTTCAACGTTCAGGACTTCGCTTTCGGTCTGCTTCGTTGCCAAAAACCGCCCGATGGCGCAAAACCGAACCGGACAGCAGGCAGGCGTTCTACATGAGCTATGAGTGTGGTTCACAAGTAATTTCACCTGATCTCAAGCAAGAGAGAGTAGTCGGTAAGATGAGATTTGTTTTCACTGATACCAGTTCATTATTCGCATAACGACATTAAAAAAACGTAAAAAGCAAAAAATGAAATACAAAATAAATAAGACACATGGGAGGCAGTGAGGTGCAGTTATTGTGGCCACCTTCCGTCAGAAGTCAAAACCAGTTTGAACCAGTTTGTCGAGGCTGTTGGCATTTGAGTATCCTCGCTATCAGCTTACAAATTTTACCTGACCATGTTGAAGTCGCTATTTTAGAAAATGACAGGACTGTAACCGTTGCAGTTTTGAAACGTTGCTTAGTAACAACAACAATGACCTGTATCAGAAACATCAGTACACAGGAAATAATTTCGCAAATCAGGTGTTGAACAATTATTTTACATCTGCATGATTTTGAATGGCTGATGTATAAAACTATTGGTTTTTCCGATTCAAAAGAACTGAGTAGCATTTTCAAAGTACATTTTGTGAAATAAGATTCTTAAGCTTTTTATTTTGGTCCGGCAAAAATGGTGAATATTGCGTTTATTTCGTCAGCAACTGCATTAATATTCTCTCACCTTAAAACTTTTTGGCGCCAATTATTTTACAGGTGGGTCAGAAGCCACTCCTCATTCCTGGCCGTGGACAGTAAGCATCAACACAGTCAAGTCCAATCGTCATCCGATCAGCGGAATAAACAAGTATTACTACAACTTCTGGAAGTGCGGGGGATCCATCATCGCCAAGAAATGGATACTTACGGCGTCGCATTGCTTTGCCAGAGGCAACCAGCGCGTGTAAGGCACAGATCATAAAGCAGTGTCACAATGAAACTTAAAATTTTCAGGATGGAAAGCTGACTTTTGGGTTAAGCAAAGCGATTGGATATTCACCGCACGTATTCACAAGGACAAGGGCGTACGCATGGGGATTTGGGTTAAAACACCCCGTTGAGTTTGATAAGTCACAAAACTATTATTACCTGCGCAAAGGAAATTAATTGATGTCGCATACTTTTCCTTGTTAATTTGTCGACTTTATGCAACCACCACGGAATGAATTTGCATGCAAATTTCAAGGAACATTGTAAATGGGCCAAAATGTAATAATCAGGTTTTGGTGGGAATCTGGGTTATCGTCTGCGTCCAGGAACCATTTTACCACTTTTTGCAAACCATTCGTCCACTACGAATGTTTAAGATTGTGTTTGGCGATAGTTCACTTTATCGAAAACAATTGTCTTTGTATTGTCGGCTATTGCTGATCAGCGCAAGCGCTGACCGCATTGGCTGCATTACCCGTTTCTGTAGCATGATAGGTGTTAGCATAGAAGCATTCAGGCATTTGATAATGTCTCAACAGCGAAAAAGGAAAACTATCGCAAAAGTTTGCTAGACTTCTATATACATAGCAAAAAAGCGAAGTTTTTCCTGTGTACTTTATGCGCATTCTCAATTCTTGTGTAGTTTAGCAAGATTCGATCTTCCAAACCGGAAGGTGCTCAAGCCAGTCGAGCCGCACGCCTTCAATGCTCAGTGCTCTTATTCGACAAGACATTAGCGCAGCCTGATTTTGCAGTTGTAAAATGCTCGGGGCGGCATTAGCTCAGTGGTAAAGTGTCCGCCTCCCAGTTGGAAGGTTGGGTGTTCGATCCACAGCCACTGAGTGGGCAAAGAGCGTTCACCTCAATCGCCCCGGCAAGAAGCACAATTCAGGCTTAGGCCTGCCGCCAATTGCCGTCGCCAAAATTTACAAAAAAAAAAAGAAAAAAAAAGGTCTGACGTAATGATGAGTGTGTTTAACTCCCCTGTTTTGACGCGCAGCCTGATATTTTGCAGATATGAACTGTTGTGTCGTAGCGTTGAGTGTATTTTCCTCCGATATGCTGACTTGGAGCACTGATAGTTTATATTAAGTGCAGTGACACATGAAACAAGGAGGGTGCGTGTAGAATAATATGCATACTGTTCGAACAAACTTCACCAAAACGTTGGTTTGCAAACATGAATATGACGTCCAATTGTGACGTCACAAACAGCGCACACGAATTAGAAATGACCACCACATGCCACGGAATGACCCCCCCCCATGAAAATTTTCTGCTTACGCCACTGCACAAGGACTTGAGGATATTTAATAACTGGGTTTTTAGCAATTTCGTTCGCATTGCTTACTTTTCTGTTTGTCGGGTTGACTTACGGATAATCGAAATCATGTTAAACTCAGAGAATAAAACTCCAGGTTTGGCTGTTAAGCCAGAAGAATCAGTCTTCCACGCACTGCTTTCATAACTTGAGATGATCCTGACTGCACGTATCCACAATTCAGCATCAAAACGCCACAAGGGTGACGCAGCAGAATCTGATCGCAATTTGCTTTGCGAGGAAATCGATTTCGCGTCATCGACGCATCTTCAGTCCAGCAAAAATTTCTAAGCAAAAGCTTACAAGGGAAATGACGAAAAAAAGACTAAAGCAAGATCAGAGAAAACGCGCAGACTACAGTAACAAATCACAAAGCAGTCCGCGCACTTTCTCTAATCTCGCTTTAGTCTTTTTCGTCATTTCACTTGTAAGCTTTCGCTCAGAAATTTGCTGGACTGAAGNTACGTCGTCGACGCGAAATCGGTTTCCTCGCAAAGCAAATTGCGATCAGATTCTGCTGCGTCACCCTTGTGGTGTCTTGATTCTGCTGCGTCACCCTTGTGGTGTCTTGATACTGACATGTTAAAATCAAATATGAATAAATTTAAATAAGAATAAACTATTTTCGTAGCAGTGGCGTAGCCAGCCCAAAATTTTGAAGTTGCCAAAAGGTTTGGGGAGCCAAAATGTTTGACTTCAGGCGAGCAACAGTATTTTTGTTTGTTTGTTTGGGACAACAGTATTTTTGTTTGTTTGTATTTTTGTTTGTTTGTATTTTTGTTTGTTTGTATTTTTGTTTGTTTGGGACGCCGCTTCTCAGATCATAAAATGACTAGATATGCTAAAAATGATGGGGACCAAGGCCCCTGGCTATGCCTATGTTTCTTAGCTTAAGCTTCTACTGTACCACACAAATTCTGTGTGCTTCGTACAAAATGAGTATAATAAACTGACCTTAATAGAAAACGATCAAAGCTTGTTTTATATCCGAAACCAAAGTAAGCAGAAATCGTACTTCACATTTCTAACATTTCAGAGAAGAGACAGTGCACAGTATTGTGGTTGGTCAGCACGATCAAAAAGACTACGCGTCTCTAGAAGATGACGTTTACGCTGTACAACAAATCGTCTATCACCCAAAGTACGACGACGACAAAAACCAATACGATATAGCGCTGGTTGAGCTTGACGTGAGTGAGTGATTGTCGTTTTGGGAGCCTTGAATGAAACTTTTTTGGCTTTTGATGGGAAAATGAGATTGCGAGACAAATCATTTTGGATTTGCAGAAAATTTTTTGAAAAGTAAAAACACTTTGAGGGATAAAATGCAAAGGAGTTACAGAAGGAATGAATTGTCACTGTACGAAAAAAATGTAGCTTGCACGCTAGAAATCGCCAGGGCTTGTTTCTTCAAATCACAACCGTTCATTACAACCGGCATTGGACTCCGACAAGGGTGTGTGTTGTTGCCACTTTTCTTCATAGTCTGCATGAACTGCAGACATCAGTAACAGCCGAGTCGACGTGGGTGTCACTGTTGAAAACTGCAGGATCAACCGTTTACTTTTTTCGGCCGTTTTGGTGCTGCTTGCATCTTCTTAACAGGTCTTCAACACGCACTTGATCGGTTTTCTGCTGCGTGAGACCAAGCGGGTTTGAAAATTAGCGCTAAAATACCAAGGTATTATGTCTCTGCAGTAACCCAAGGTAGTGAATGCTACAAGTGAGCGGCAATATACACCAGAGTTGCCAGGTTGGCCTTTTTAAAAATTTGGCCTGGTTTCAAATTGGTTGGCCTAAAAATTTTATTTGGCCTTTTGACTTTTTTGGCCTAAAATCAAGTTGGTTGGCCTAAAAAGATTCGTTTGGCCTTTTGGCTCTTTTTTGGCCTTTTTTCGCTGAAATAGGTTCCTCTGAAGTAAAATATTACTATTCTATTTTTTTTCGGCAACACAGTTGGAAAATGTTTGTGACAAATGTTGTATTAGACTGACGCCCGCGTTCTGATATTAGTAATATTTGAGATATGCGAGTTTCGAAACAAAGTCTTTGCGTAATAACTGGAAATGTATGCACTCGCTGTCGTGTGTATTGTGTTGTAAGCACTAAGAAAGCACAACGCTTGCAGACAGATCTGCATCTCCGCGATCGAAATGCGACAATGACGTCAGGCTTTGGTGGTAGTAGGTTTATGGACCTATTAATGTAGCCCGCGCACTTTCTCTTATCTCGCTTTAGTCTTTTTCTACCATTTCACATCTAAGCTTTTGCTTACAAATTTGCGGGACTGAGGATGCATTGCTGACGCGCAGTCGATTTCCTAGCAAAGCAATTTGCGTTTAGATTCGGTTGTGTCTCCTTTGTGGTGTCTTAATCACGTCAAGAAGTGTAAGGGCTGCAATGATTCTGGCCAGAAGTATAGAAGTTTTTGGGAGATGACTTTCATATGGGTGCAGAAATATGCCGATGGATCAGTATGCAAACTGTCGCACTATTGTTTCCAATGTGTGCAATCTCATAAACCATGAAAAATCAGAGAAGTATCGGTAATAATGAGCTCCAGCCTCCAACACAATGCCAAGCAAGAGTTAATATCTCATCGTAATTTCGAACACATTTGTTTATATTCTTGTAATTTAGATGCTTTTTGTGACAAAGGAATGGCAATACCGCAAATAAAGTTTGGCTTTTTTTCTGGCCTTTAAACAGTCGTTTTGGCCTTTTTCTGGTGTTTTTTAGCACTGTTTGCCTTTTTATTGAAATTTTCATCTGGCAACCCTGCAATACACTGCAGTAGGTCGAGAAGTTCAATTACCTTGGGGTGTTATTCACGAGGGACGGAATACGGAACAAGGAGGTTGATACACGGAATAGCAAAGCAAACGCAGTTCTGCGTGAACTTTATCGCTCTGTGATCACAAAACAGGAGCTTTCAAACGCCGCAAAACAGTCGGTTTTTCAATCGGTCATTGCTCCGATCTTCACCTATTGTCATGACTCTTGGGTAATGGCGAAAAGAATACTACTGTATCTATACACAAGCGGCGGAGGTGGGATTTTAGCGAAGAGCCCATGGTGTGACATTACGCGACAAAGTATGCAGTTGTGAAGTTCGTAACGACCTGAGTGTCGAGCCACTTCTCCGAATCGAGAGATCCCAGTTACGTTGGTTCGGCTATGTGTTCAGAATATCCCAGGAAAGATTGGCAAGGCAAATCTTGTTGGCTTACACCAACGCGAAAGCGACCCAGAGATCGACCAAGGACCAGGTGGAGTGACTACATCTCCGACCTTGCTTGGTTCCGCATAGATGTGAAGCCAGCAGAACTATCTGAGATTGCTGTTGATCGTGGGGTATTTCGAGTTCTCCTAGGGTTGCTTCTCCCTCGACCCTCTCCAGAATAAAAGCAAGTGTGAAAATGAATGAATGGACCTTATTAAGTAAAGTAAAAGCGAATGCAAAATTTGTTTTGCATGTATTGATTTCGAAAGCCAGCTGCCTTCCGCGAACAAATTTCTTTCTGAACTGGAACGAAAGAAAAGCGATTTCTCCATCGGCATAAACGCTTTTCTATCGCAAGAATATTCTGCAAGTTTGAAATTGCCTTCTTCATAGCTTGTAGGTGAACAACATGTACGCCAGGAATTGCCTTTAGGGTTTTAAAGTCCATGTCTAAAGCGTGTGTGGACCGAGAAGAACAATTTAGCCTTATATTCGCAAATGTTGCGCAGGTGTTTAACACGAAATAGTTGCGCATTGGCATGTTTCTGAATAACATGTCGTTATTTTTTGAACAGCGAGAAATCACCTACGGGAGACATGTGCTTCCGGTTTGCTTGCCAAACGCTGACGTAATTCCGGCAACGGACAGGAAGTGTTGGCTGGTCGGATGGGGGTACACAAGCAACACAGGTTTGTTTTTGAAAGCGATCCTTTAAGCGTGGTTTTGAATGACGATGCAGTTGCAAACTCTCTTGGATGATGGCATTTGAATATCGTTTTGTTTGAACGCCAATCACAGATGCAACTTTGAAACTTTGGAAATAATTGCAAACTACATTTCGTAGCGGCATTTTTAAGCCGCTTACCTATTTCACACCTTCTATGTTTGGCATGTCATGTCTCAAACCAGTGGTGGCCAACAGTGGTGGCTAAAATGTTCACAAAGAAGGTCTCATCAGTGGGCCATGAAAAATAAAAAGGCTGTACTTTTCCATTTTGAACAGCACGGTTAAATAACAAAAACAAATGATGGGTTAATGAGTGTTTTTTCTAATTTCTTGCATGTGTACACAGACCTCGTAGACGCCTGTCAGCGATCTGTGGTCCGCAGATTGGTCACTCGTGCCTAAAACAGGCTTCAATTCCCTGCAATCACTAAATGTTATTACTACAGTCCTTGATTATTTCAATACAAACACAATGCACGGTTGAATAAGAATAAACTATTCCTGGCGAAGATTCCTGAATAAGAATGAACGATGTCTATGGAAAGAAGACCTTTCTCAGCAAAGAATCAGACACTTTAAGATCTTACAGAGTATATATTTCGCCTACGATGTTGGCATCATCAGCTCTTATTCAAATAGAAGAGTGAACGATTTATTCCTGAATAAGAATGAACTATATCCTGGAAAATTATTCCTTGTGTTGAAAAATGACATCAGCTCTGTTGACAACATGATGTTGCAGTCATTTTTTATCATATTTTAGGTAATAATCTACTGTTTTAATACTCCTATGTCATATAAGTATGTTCGAAAAATTTTTACATAGGCCTGTACCTTAAAGTTGAAAAAAATTTTGAAGAGGAAAATTAAGTACGTTAACACGCTTTTGCATTTGTGTTGCTGCAACTGTATTTCAAGTAGATAATATAATCACACCCTGATGTAGGCTTTTCAGTTGAAGACATACTTGAAACTTTCGTTGGATTTTTGTACTATCAATATATTTGGCTTGTGATAATATAACTTTTTAGGCATTTGGCTACGTTGGTAACGCTTTATTGCAAAGCAGATGTGCATATATTTCTGCATCTATTTTACTGTTATATAAGAGTTCTGTGCTAACAACATAGCGCTGTTTTGTAGGTTATTGGCATTGAAATTCTGCTCACGTATTTTTGAGTTCATAGTATTAAGTGCTGCTCATACGTAAAATTATGAAAAGTTTCGTGCAGTGGTTCGCATTTAGGTTATACCCCCCGCAACACGTTAAAGCAGACGGTGCAGCGGGTCGTTTCGCCTGCGACGTGTCAGAAAACATGGAGGATTTATTACTACGATCCGAACCTGAACATGTGCATTGAGACAACCGTGTCAGGCGTGGTCAACATCGGGTGCAGAGTGAGTGCGAACATTTGTGTGCATCACTAACCTTACTTACTGGGCATAGGAAATTGTAGCGCCCGAGAATTTTGAAGAATATAAGAAATACTGTGAAAGTTTTTTGAGCACGTTTCTTGAAAAACTGTTTGAAAAGGCTTCCCTAAATATGAACGATTATGGATTTTTTGCAATAATTTTGACTTCAATATTTGCATCCCTGAGTATGAACGAAATGGTTAATTTGCATAGTCGGTAACATTCTTTACCGTTAGATTTATTTTAGGCGAATGAGAGAAAACAGTCAAAACGAATATAAAATGGACAGCTGTTTCTTGGTTGATGTTACAAGAAGTGTTGAAACTTTATCGTAGCTTTTGAGGGTGAGAGTAAAAAACATTGCATGTTATATAAAAAATTTCAAATGTGATAAAAGTTCAAATTCAGGTGTCAAAGTTAGAAGCATCGACTTGGAAAACATCGATATGGATAGACTGAAGGGGTTAATCACATGTCTTGATCTTTCACCGCGTAGAAAAACTGTACACATAACCCCCCGCTTTGTATGTAAACGTAGACTATGTTACAAAACGTGTTGATGCACTATGAGCAAATTTTATTAGTCAAACGTTAGTAAGTCAAACCAAATGGCTAGTCGCAATCCTTAAAAGATTTTAGGTTAACGGTAAAGTCAGATTTTCTGCTCAATGACAATATGTTGCTGTTGATGGAAGTTCTGTTTTGAACGTTCCCATGACTTCTGTGGAAATGGAAAACATTGGGAAGTAATTAATTTGTCTTTTTGTCGTGGTTTGGTGAAAAAATAGAAATCTACCACAAGGAAAACATCGTTTGCTCAGCATTTGAAACATCAAATTCAAGTTTGTCGTTTTCAGCGATTAGTCCGGCGAGCTTAGAACTGCTTTGATTAAAACCAAGAAAACTTTGAAATGAAGAGCATTTCAAAATTTTGGTTTATTTATTAGAGATTTAAAAGTTCATGAAACAAAATTATTTGCTTTTGTTAAAATTGTTATAATGAAACAAGATCTTGCCTGTTGAGGAAACCTGTTATTTGAAAAATCCTTTTATCCAATGGTTTTTGCTAGTTTGACCCGATGGACAGTCATTGTCATAAAAACTTGATGAAAAGATTGAACTTGTTATGATTTCAAGAAATTAGTTGAAAGATCTAACTTACAGAATTTGCTACCAATGCGTCTGAGGCTATGACGTTTTACTGACGTGTCGATTAGCAACTGCGACATAATGATCAGTGATGTCAAAAACAATTTGTAAGTGAAACACTTTTTACCTGCTCACCATACCAATCGTTGATTCAGGAAATATTTGAATTAGCCGAAGAAATTTTCTAAGACGCCAGGTACTTCCTTTGCGGTGAGATGAATTGCAGGCAAACACGTTCGGTAAAGTGTTTTCCTCCCAATCTACACACGCCTTTCCAGCTTTACCGGTTTTACCAGCAGATGGCAGTGGAGAGCAGACTTCGCTTGAGTTGCGGCCAAGACCGCTTCGTGGTTTTTGATCGGTTTGCTTTTCGTATGCTCTTCGTGACGTCCACTTATGTCACGCAACATGGTGCTCCAAGGAGGGCCACAACCAGCTGATATTTTCAGGGGTGCAAAATGATTTCAACCTATTGTACTATTTTCGGGAAGGCAAAATCATTGCAACTTGTACCTACTTGCTTCCCTCTTTTTATTTTCTTTTTGTGCCTGTTACTTATCAGGACATCTGACTAGAAAACCGTATGGTTGTTTCAGATGTCCTGGGAACAAAATAAACGCTGTTCTGTTCCTAACAACTAAAAATGCTTTTCAAAATTTCGGAGTGGGCAACCGGGAAATTGTCTACTCCGAAATTTTGAAAAGCATTTTTAGTTTTAGTGGTTGCGGGCCTGGCTCCAAGTTCGAATTGCAAAGAAGGGATACCTTTATTTTAATGGAACCCGAAAGACATCATTGTGCGTAGCGATGACTCGAGTGCACTGCCGGTGCAGTTGTTTGAAACTACGACTGTTTATGTTTATTTTGTTTCAGGTGGAACGCGTCGAGCTGCGTTGAATGACAATGAAAAGCTTGTTTTCTGTCACAGGGCGACTCTGGCGGTCCTCTCGTGTGCTTCGAGAACGACCGCTGGGTCTTGTACGGCGTCGTGAACTACGGGCCGTCGCAGTGCGAGCGTGGCGGAACGACGGTGTTCTTCCTCGTGTCCTCGGCGCTCGACTGGCTCTGCTGTTACGTCGGCGACTTCGGTCCCTGCTCTTACGTCACATGCGCTTATGGGAAGTCGTGAGGGGCCAATAAAACGTCTGCGAGTCGATGTTTGTTTGTGCGATATGGTTCTGTTACGTAACCTTATACTTCTATTTCGCAACGTGCTTAGTACCGTCAGGGTTGAGGTTACGGCGTTTTTACGGTCTGTTTGTTAATCTGGCTAATGGTCTCTGCTTGCTGCACCAGATGTATCCAGTTGATATGATTCTTGACCGCAGGTCTTAGCTGCGGAGCAGTCAATTAAAAATTATTGTGACATTGATGAAATGCAGCTTGTATCTACAACAGATTCTTTTTACCAGATCTCTGGGAAATCGGATGTACTTAAAGCTAATTTTTAGAAAAGTAAAATAGACATTGCATTTATTTGGAGCATAATACTTGTTTTGTCGATTGTTGTCTATTGTAGCGGGTGAGTTCCGGTAATTTCAACAAAACAGTTTAAGATGTTTTCCTTTGAATACGCGACAGTGTAGCGGTAGCGAAGGCCTTTTAATGAAAGTAAAAGTATTTTAATGGAAATAAAGTCACGTCGGGGGCGTATCCTTCCTTAAAATCTACGTAAATAATTTTATTCATCATGATTTCGTACAATTCAGAAAACAATCTTCGCGTTATAAGGCCATTTTGCACTCCATTGTTTTGTCACAGCAGTGTTGTGAAGTATACTTCATCTCTTGCAGTAACGAAGCCATTATGAAACTTGACTAACAAATGTTACTGAAATTGACCCCCCTAAACCCACCGGCTGGATCCGCCCCTAAGTCGCGTTTATGTTTTTCTTTTTCTGACCGAGTTGAAAACATGAAGCACTATAGGACGTTTGTCAACAACATTTTTTAACATCTATCATGCTTTTGTTTAAATTTGTGGACATTTCTCTGCGAGTTTCTTTAATATTTCAAAAGTTTCAAAGTTAATGCTGTTTCAACATTTTAAATTACATCAATACCTGCGGACTGTTGTGCTGGTGGTCTGTAAGGTTTACACCTGCCATGTCCTTGCATTTTAAACCGACGAAATTTCAAACGTCCTTACTCAGATGCAGTGTAACAATTGCAGGGTATAGGTCGTTTTTTAATAATGCATACGATAAATGTTTTCAAACGACTTCTTGGTTCCAAGCAACCCAGTGCACCTCATGACGTCGTACTTGTTTAAATGTCGCTGTTTGTATGTGCGTGCGTTCGTCAGTCCCTTGGCTCAGAAAAGTCGAATTCCTGCACGCCTCACATCCACCATCTCACGGCGCTGCCGCTGCAGGCAAGACCACGTTTTCACCGATGCTATCTTCATCCCTGTAGCACGCAACTCACAGCTCGTACCTTCCTTTCATCGAGCGGAACTTTTCGGCTAACGCACAGTGCTCGTCGTTTGTGCGACAAGAGATAGCAGCCATTGCGACTGTTATTCGTAAATAACGTCTGATGCTGTATCTGATCGCCGCAGATAAGGCACTTTTGTGGGAAAGAAGACACCTACGGTTCGGTTTGACGTTGGGACCGGCGACTGTGTGAAGGTCAGGCACGATGCCAAGTTTAAGTGGCCTGCTTTAAATGGTGATAGTGAAGATTGTTCTGAAAGGAAAGATGTTTTTGGAGAGAAAATCTTCAGCAAGAAGTGAATCTGATAAAGATTATTATCAGCATCCAATCCTCTGTAACGAACCGTTTCATTCCGTTCCTTCAGCTTACGTCTTTAAATCGCGAAATTCTAATTTTGTGCCAATTCATAAAGCAGCGTCATGGATTAATAACAAAAAAGCTTTGCTAGGAAAGTTCCGGTTGAAATTTATTAAATTATTTTTAATTTCTAATGGTACTGAATCAAAACGTTTCCCAGACTATGTAAAAGTTCTATTAAAAGTTGATAATTTGCTCTTAGCACAGAAAATGCACTATGAATTTGATAAACGAAAAACATGCGAATCATTTTTGGTACATCCTTTTATAGCAATTTTTGATGGCGATGTTATTTATACAGCCAGTGCTTTTGTAGTTATTTCCTTTTTCCTACATTATGCTGCCTCCGAGTGACAATAAGTGGTTTGTTCTTGCTGTTCGTCTTTCCATAAACTCGCACACGTTGCCCCCTTCGTTGCTGACGTGTGGGGAGGACTTTTATCAAAGGTAGCTCAATAGAAGGTTCACAGCACATGGATGTATATTTATCGTCGATCATGGGCTAAACATACTTTTGCTACTGAGCCTGTACCACACAGCAAACAGAACGACGTTTAGTTCTTGCAGTCGCTGTTAGAAAACTACGCAACAAAGCAATGCACGAGTGTTTCAACAATAAAAAGCAATTATAACGACAAATGTGCTTTCAAGTCCTCTGTTGACGTTCTAAACAATCTTAATCATAGGTAGGCGCACTAATGGCAAGAAAATGCGCGGCAATTTCCAAGCACGTAAACAAAACAAGAACATCGCAGACGCTTTGCTTACGAGATCGCCAGATGTAGGTAGAAACGACTCACAAAACACTTGCTTGACTTGAAAAGGCCATCGCATCAAGGTCAATTGTCGCGCTTCGCTTACAGCGCTCAGACCTTCGGTTTAACACGTAACACTCTCCTACAGCCGTTAATTGCTAGTGTGCAGCAATTTACGCAATTTTACCATAAAAATGCAAGTTACTGTGGGCAAGACCACCAGTGAAGTCAATTTAGTTCGAAAAACGTTAGGCCAGTCACCTGAAACTATAATAAATCAAACGATTCGCATTTGGTTCAAGTTTACCCCTTGAACAGAACAGTATTTTGTGAGAAAATATGCTTCTTTGAACCATGTTCAAGATAATCACAACCACATTCTTGTTATCAAAGCATGACGAAAAATATTTCGCACTTAAAACGTTTTAATGTCATCTGCAACCCACCGTGTGTTATATCGAAGACGTCTGACGTAGGGAATTAGGAAAACACGCCCCCAGTTTTAAGAATAAATACGCCTTTGCTTAATATGTATAATAAAATACGTATTTTTCTTGGAAAAATAAGCCTTCCCAAAATTTTTTTTCACGATGCTCCTCGTGCTGTGAGGCATCGACAAACGTCAGTGCATTTGCGAAGCCTATTGAAGAACAACTTCCGTAATCACTCGAAACATCAACGTTTGAGCGATGGGCGTGAACCGCAAAAGGCTGCAGGCTTTTTGGGCATTTAATGTGTGGATTACATTCGGCAACTTAACGCGAGATCACATATTTTGATGGCTTTTATGGTTTGCGTCATGTGTCTACTTACAACGTGGTAGCACCTTTGTTTTCGCTGCCATTGCTTGTTTGCAGTTTAAATACATTGACACACAACTTAGAACAGGATCCCCAAACTACGGCCCGCCGGTCAAATCCAGCCCGAAAAACTATTTAGTCAGTAATAAAAATTATTTTATTCACACAAAATTGTTGGATTGGTGAAATTTAACATACCCGAAACAATCACATTTCGTAACATGTCCGGTCCTCGAACTTTTGTGTAATAGCTTGTGTCGCTCTCGGACAAAAAAACTGGGAGTCAGCCGGTTTAGGATAAAACCATTAACTTACACAAAAACTTGCAACAACAAAGACTGCGCTCGATTTTGTTTTTTATGGAATAATGCGACAAGCCAATCAGTCACACTTCAACACCAGAAATAACTCTTTCTAAGAGTTGAGCTTCGTTGACTGGAGCGAAAAGAATTATGAAAAAGTAGAAAAGAATACAGTAAGTTGCAATTTGCTGGAAGCAGAACTTAACTTAGAAACCAAGGATCTTCGAGCGTATAACCGTAGGCAGGTTCTCAAACTCAAGAATATCTTTCGAAGTCAAACTTTTCACTGCGACTTTCATCCGGTGATACTGATGGAGGACACCATGCTGTTAGCTTCCTGCAGTTCGGTGACGGTGCTGAAGAAGTTGCACAAACGACCAACGCAGCAAAAGCTGCAAGTTGACAACTGCGAGAGAGAAGTGCTGCGCGTTAGTATGAGGTAAAACAGGAAATGGAAGTTCAAACAAGTGCGGCGCTGATTGGGAAAAGCCGGACTCAACCGCAACGTTCTCAAACACAGTCTCAAGCCACAGTTACATACCTTGCCGGATGAAACATCAAAACCGGTGCAGAGCTGCCGGTTGCTCCTTTGATCGGTGAGGCATTTGTCTCTTGTGGTGCAAGACTTGTCCATGAAAGACAAACCATCGTCGATGCGTAACGTGATCGAACACATGTCCTGCATAGAAAGTAGCAAGCAACTGAATGAGAGGAACTGCTTGTTTTCGAAAAATAAAGGCTGCTTGATGTGTGAAGGACGATTGTAAACTTACATGATGAAAACCTACTCTGGAGACTACGATTAATAAAGTAATTTTGCGGTAGCATCCACTGCTTGCAGGCGCGGACACAGGGGGGGATGCATCCCCCCCACCAGACCTAAAGAGGTGTTGACATGACACTTGATTTTATTGAAAATCATCACCAAAATATTTTTGTACTGCATATTTCTTGCTTAAGATGCTAAAAATCAACCTATGCTAACAATTAGTCAAAAACGCTTCTTCGTTTCATTAGATGAGCTGGCCTTGCTTATGGAGCCTGATATAAAGTAGTCAGTGATCGCATGGGCGTCCGCAGGGCACGGGGGCAAAACGGGCATTTGCCCCCCTGGTGGAAATTCGGATTATGAACCAAACATTTCTGGAAAAACCTGAAGTCAGCATCTTAATTCCGATTAATTGATTTGATTCTTGCAATGACAGTTTTTTGCGGGTATGAAACTCACACTGCACAAGAGTCAGGTTCACAGTTGTAGT
>JGI24158J21664_10005135_pt1 | contig 17025 bp, 9 predicted proteins | sample Ectturendosymbi3_FD_21664 | JGI IMG/M metagenome (IMG submission 21664)
TGGATGACCTGCTGGGGTTTCGGGTTCAAAAGTTGTGATGTAAGTTAGTAAAAATATTTGAATAATTAGCTAATTAGTTAATTAATTAATTTGTTTATTTTAGATCATAACGTTTGAACCAGAAATGCTAGAAAGTCGATCAAAGTATCAAAAGACTCGGACTCGAGTCTAGTTTCCAATGAAAACTTCAGCGAAACACTTTGGCCTAGTGGTTGGGCCCTAGGCCAGGCAACATGGGCCAAAATGATCTTAAAACTACTTCACTTATGACGTCAGTCACAAACAATCCGCACCCTCCAACCAAAAAATTTTTTTTCGAGTACAATCTACTAGACTGGCCGATCCGTTTGAGCCGTTGAACAGCTCTCTAGTGCAATCGGCAGAGGAGCTAAGGGCGTTGGTAAGACAACCAAAAACTGCTGTTTTTTAGGCCGAAATCGAAGTACGAATATATCGTAGGCCGGCAGCCAACGAGTTAAAGGGTTAAGCAACAGTGCTATTTTCCTCAAAAAGCTTAGTTAATTACATGGGTGAATGCTTAGCAAAAATATGAAATATGATCAGAAATAAACCTAACAAAGGCCTATAATGGGCACAAAATAAGCCAGGCTACTGTGTGCATTATACAGTACAGCTGAATGATTTCCAAGTATTTTGCATAGTGTAAAAAGATTTTTAGGAGGCTTGCGAATACTTTTGAGTTCTTTTTACAAAAATGTGATGCTTTTCCAACAAAACCAATGTAATTCGAATGCTAATGCAGAACAACTTGCAGAACAACATCAATAGCATTTTGCTGAAAACCCAGACCTACTAGCAAAACATCAGGGCTATAGAATAAAGTACGTGAGTACCTTTGTATCTTTAACCAGGCCTTTGTGGAAACAGTAATGTAAAAGTATGAATGTTCCAACTCAAAACGAAGTGTTCGTACACATCAAGTTACCCAATTTGCTGCAACGTTTAATACCTTGGTTAGAAACAACCTGTGCTGCTTTGTTCAGTGATACGCGTTTTCATCCAACTTTTTATCTGTCTGATCCTTTTTACAAATCCATTCTCCTACTATCTAACACTTACGTATGACAATGCCCAAATGTGATAGATGCTGGTGCTTTGCTTCAGTGTTTGTTGCTCCTCAGTATTAACTGCATGTACTAATCAACACCTACCCTGTGATGTGTCATGCCTTAAGTATTTTTATACTTTTGTGTTCTTATGACTCCTGTGATATGGTGCAGTGTTTGAACCCAACTTTTAAATAAAAAATAACCCTTGAGAAGCAACCATCTACTACTATTACACCACCCTTAGCAATACATCATTTGTTCTCCAGTTCACAGAAGTAATGAATTTGTTTTGGGTTGTGAAGGATGGTACACAGACCTGGAAAGTTTTTTGCTGAACGAAGAAGTGAATACTTTTGCAGAAACAAATACTTTGATACTGCTTGAGAATGTCAAAAATTTATCATTTGACTCTATTAACAATTTGGTTCATTGACAACATTTAAGCTTAGCCCGTATAGTATACTAGGCACTGATCCTCAACATTTAAATGAGTAATCAATTATACCAGTTTAACGTTTTCTGAAGTTAGGTCAGTCAAAGATTTGAAATCAAGCCTCTAACAATTTGCATGAAACTTGTTTCCAGTTTTGTTTCCAATGAAACAGCCTTCCATTTTTATGTAATAACTAACAAAACAAAACTGAATAATCTGTAATCAACTTCAGTTAATTGTGCTAACCACCTCCAAACTGTAGTTAAAGGACTATGACTGACTTAAAATGAGGCAAACCATTCTAATTCAATGTCACTAGAGCATAAAATACCTTTCTAATTGTGTTAAACAATGGCCATTATCCCAAAACAAAGTTTGTGTTTCATTCCACTATGAAAGATAATTACATTGTTTCTTAACACTTTTGTATCCAGTGTAGAAGATACTTGTACTTTGAAATCATGCATTGAGTCCTAATTTTGCACCACTTTGCATCTCCATAAGTCGCAAGTCAATTGTCCTATCGATTATACAAACTTAATTGCAACATTTCATTGACACATTGTTACAGTTGTCCTAGCCTAGAAAATTAATCTAAAGTTTCATTTTGTATGGCAAACAGAATGACAAAATTTGCCATTTTAAAACAGTGCACTGGTTGCAGAGTTTCCTTGCAGGACTTGTTAGCTACAACTAATGCAAAATTTGTGGAATCACTCATTTTTTGAAGGAGTATCGTATTTATTTAATTGTAAGCCACACTTGAGCATATGTTACATAAGCCTCCGAGTTACTTTGGTGTGTTAGCACATTTTGCGTTTAATTGTAACCTTGGTAATGATGCTTCACAACTACAGCTGCCCTCTGTTCATCATAATCCCTCTTGCGACAAGTGTGCACATTATGCTAAAGAGAAGGAAGAGAATGCGAAAAAGGTTTGGTGGAAAAAATGTAGCCAAAGAAAGGCTGAGCATTATCTTGACCTTTCAATAAGGTAAAGAAAAAAATGTAATCCGCACGAAGTAACGAAAAAAAAAGCCGTAGGTTACAATCGAAAAAAAACAGTCCATTTGTTTGACACCCTGTTGATGAAATTAGTACATGAGTGAGTGTTTTCATTAGCTGTGTAGAAAAAAGCTTGTTAATGAATCACTGTCAAGGTTTATTTATACCTTTGAGTGAAAAAGACAGTGATTGTACTTTGGCAAATCTATCATGTTTTTCTGTATTTGACACCGAAAAGCTGGTCTTTTTTTCAGTCATAGACCAAAACGTTTTTGAAATGACCGAAAAAATTAAGTCATTTTGGTCAGAATGTTTGAAAATATAGGCTAAAAAACACTTATGGTGAGTTTTAATACAACTGTAAGACAAATGACCGTATGTCTCAGCAGAAATGACCAAAATGTTTCATCGAAAAAAACAGCCGAAAACTTGGATTTCCAGTTGTTTGTTCAACATACCAATTGTCACTCGAAGCTGCTACAAGCACACACTTTGGCCAGATGCTGCCCTGCTATTTCTACAAACCAAGTTTAGATAAGTTATCCATACTTCTGATTATACTTATATATAAAGTAAAAGTAACTATAGTGCTGAATGTGTTTTAGATTGGAAGGAGCTTCTTGTTTTTGAAGCAAGTGCAACCTAATTCTGTGACCAATCGCTTAATTCCGAGAAGACTTCTTATCTCAAGTGCTGAAACTGGTGGAAATACTCCATGGCAACCAAACAAACGTAATGTATTTCTGCATCTACAAATCAGTGATGTCCTTGCATTCAACATACATATTAACCATCTTTGTGTACAAGGCAGGCGTCCGAGGATCGCAGTGCAGAGTCAAAAAAATCAAGGCAGACAGGGAGTGGCGTAGCCAGCTCAAAATTTTGGGAGGGGCCGAATATTACGCGAGCAACAATATTTGGTTTGAGACACTGCCTCTCGAAGCATAAAAGACAAGATATGCATAGTAAGTAGACTAATTTAATAACTTAGAACTTAACCAATTCTCCAAACAAAGTTTATATAAAACAACGATTATTCACAACGTCATCAGCAAATGGCACCACGATTGAAAGTGCATTCGTCGCTTCCTGCTAGATAGGCTCGTTACCACTCGATTGATCTTCTCATCGTGATCCTTCACGATGGCAATGAAGTGCACACTAATCTGAGAGGCGATCGGAAGTCATCGCTGAGCGTAACCATGGTCGACCCGTTTCAAGCACGAAAAGACCGCTCAGCCTCAAGGTTGTTGCGGATAATGCCATTGTGATTTGGATTGCGCTGCGCATGCAGAGAAAATCTCCACACGCTTACGTCGCTGTCAAGGTTGTCCAGAGATTACAAGCGCTCAGTCTCATCTATCTTGATTGGTTTGTTCGGAGGAGGCATTGATCTCAAAGCATAAAACGAAGAGTTGTCATTGAATCGTTCCGGACGAAAGCAACTCAGGTTGCCATAAACTTGCACCTAGACTGCTCTTGGCATTGTCAGCTCTTTTACGCCAGCCATTTCACATGCTTCTTCATAAATGTTCAAGTCTATGCGTTCTTGGTTGAGAACGCTTTGAAGAAAAGAAATGAGGCTCTTCGCAGATGGCACACCGACTCCGACAGTCTAGTGGTTCTGTGAGTGCTGAATATCGTCCAATCAAATACATGGCATATATAAGTCACGCCAGACTTCTCTAGAGCAGACTTCAAAGAAAAAGCATTGGCCCTCGTCTCACTACTGACATAATATCTCATCAAAAAAACAAGAGCGAGCATCAAGTATACGCTTGAAGTTTACATCTGAAGATTCGGATGCTCTTGAATTACTTGTCCGACCGCCTGGTGGGGGGAACAAAGGTACGTTAATTCCCAAACTTGCGCGCTTTTCAGGGCTCTCTGAAGAAACAGACAGTCGCGCTAGTAATATCACAAGTGCATCTGATGACCAGAACTTTACTTTGGTCGTTAATGACCAAGTTTAAAACAATGAGAAGCACAGCGCACGAATATTGCGCCGGGGTACTCAACGTGAATGCGTGTTTGCACACTGCTTACATGACTTGCCATTGCCATCAAAGCCATGCCCGACAAATTTTTGGGAATCCACTCCTATCCTACAGAGGTGGGCTAAAATACTTGCTGAAATTGATTCTGCCGAAACACAATCCGTTTCAACTAAGTCTGTGAACCTCTCGTTCACTTTGCTACCTTAAAAACATTTACACTCGGCTATTACAGACGATTCGTTAGCCTCGGTGATGATCTCTTGCACTATCATACTGCTGGCTACACTGAGAATCGTATTTTGTATTATTGGGCCTCTATAATTGGCGTTCCCGGCCATTCGAAATGTTTTTGTTTTTTTTAAATCTACATCCCCGGCGACGATACCAAATTGAAGAAGCTTCAAAAAATTTCCATTATCTTCGGAACATCCGCGCAAAGGGATGCTACTCACAAAGGAGGCGCAGAACATCACAGTCATAACAATGGAAGTCAGCATGTTTCTGTTTTCTCTCGTTTGCATGGCGTATCTTGCCTCCAAGCTCTCGCACACATTTTAGCCAGTCTCCATGCTTTGGACAATATTGTTGCAGCAGCACTTGCTTCGTTGTGGTGAACAGCATCTCGATGATCAATAGCCTTCTCAATGAATTTCTTGCAGTCAGTTCATGTTATTTTGACAAAAGCAACGTTTCTGAAACATTCCATGCTTTAGACGTGCTGACGCCACAATGCATATATCTCGCACGAACCCCCTCCACTAGCGAGTTGGGTGTAGACTAGCCAATTGGAAGATCTGTCATCCTCAAGCCATATGTTTAGAAATTTGCAACAACTTTGTCTATCGGTATCAAGAACCGCCGCGTTTTTTGGACCATTCGAAGTTGGAAGTCTATATCGCTCCGCATCGGTGAACTGTGAATGATGCTCAAGAAAAAACACAAGATCGTTTGTTTTCCCTATTTCGCATGTTTGTTGATGCCCGGAGGAAGCACTAACAGCAGATGTAATTGCTGTTCCTAAGGGCTGCAAGCAAATCTTGACATCTCGTAGTAAAAAATTTATCCAATCTTGATTGCTTAAGTTTGCCATCTAAGTAAATTGCGGTATCCAAAAACTAATAAATATGATGACTAAACGTTCGAAATTCGAAACCTCTGGGTACAAATCTGGACCGAGCTAAAACTGACTGAAATAAAATATGGGCGTTGGAAGGGGAGACCAAGTCTCCCCTGTATTTTGAAAATTGATATTTTCCTTTTACATTTTCAGCAAAAAAAAAGTTTGTTTTCATAGTTTCGAGTGGGTAAAGTGATATTTCACCACTTTTTGCCTCCCTAGAATGGAAAAATCTCTTTCTCCTCCAGCCAAAAATTCTTCCAACGCCCATGGAATGGAACACAACACGCAGTAACTTTTCAAGAACGAAACCGAATGGCTGAGGAGTGAAAATAAGTTCCATGTGACGAAACACTAACATGACAATTGAGCGAGCGCGATAAAAATATGTCAAGTCTGTAAGCGACTGCTGTTGTACTGCTTGTAAATACTACAAAACTAATTATGAAGACAGGCCTTCACAACTCAAAACAGTTAATCGTAAATCTGCCGCAGGCCGCAGCGTGGTAACGGTGTTGTAACGATAAAAATAATCAGTCAAACGAAATATGATTTTCTGTACCACGAACAACAAACCGACGCAAAACACAAAAATGATACTTAATGAGAAATGTTGCATGTTTCTAATTATTGGCAGTTTGTCTTGTAACTTGTAAACAACTTTGTAATTGTTGGTTGTCTTTTGCTGGCAACAATCACGTGATAATCATGTTGGAATCTAATCGTTTCGCACATTTGCTTTTTGCAAGCCAGCACCTAACTCACGTAATTGTTTTCATAAAATTGCGATATTTATTACTCCCTACACAAACATATGCTCGCATACGTTTCTTTAGAAATGTAATTATAAATTTTTAGGGAGCATAGCCCCTTTGACCCCCTGGCTACGCCTATGCAGACAGTGTAGCAAGAGCTGTGGGATTGAACTATCAAAGTGGAAATTTTTGGTAAATGGAGATGATCTTGCAAAAAATGTGAAATTAATAGTTTTAGCGACATTGTGGTTTGGGAAGTTTATGACTTTTTACAGAAAATCGAACAATCACAACCTCAAAGTTTAGTCACAGCTTGTCTCATAAATCTGGTCAGTTGCAAAAATTTTCAGGGCAAAACAGCTCCCCACCCCTGAAAAAACTTTTTTAAAGGTCTAGTGATCACCCTGAAACGTTTGCGCGACGCAATTGAAAAAAGTGGTGAAAATACCTTAAACTTGAACGCAACAACAGAAAGCTATGCATGTTGAAGGAGACGCTTATTTATTAGTACCAAGTTTTAATTGAAGGGTACGAGCTCGCTTTCAGACAACCGCGCATCATCAAGGTTGACTTCAGCTTCACTGACATTGCAAATACAAATGGCAATCAGTTCAAATGCCAATTTTTGTCTTTTGTTGTCTTAAAAAAAGTTTTTTAAAGCCAATCTTGTCGTTTGATTTCAAAAACGGTTTCACAACAGGTCAAGAAAGTTTGCATAGCGAAGGTACAAAAACTTGTTGAGAAAAGACATGCACAATTGTACATGTTGAATTGGAAGAACTGTCACTTTGTGTACAAATCTAACCACGAAAATTCGTTGGTGATTTCTGTGATAAGCAGCGTGAACAACTATGTTTTATCGACTTCAGACTGCCAGGTAACGGTTATTGTGTAAGCCGGTCGTGATTATTTGCCTGCTTCAAAATTCTAAATTGGACAATCGGTAATTCTTGCTCAAGACATAACGAAGTTTTCTAGCTGCAGAAACGCAATAGCAACTTTAACGTTTGTAACTTTTAGCAACGTGTTTTGTTGGATTCAAGTTTTCTAAACAGTAGTAAATCAACAACAATCACATTTGTTTTCCGTTCAGGAATTAACAATCACGTGAGAACTGCTGCTCTCGTGGGATTGGCAGCCAGCGCTTACCTGACTTACCTAACATTCACCAAAGAAGACGAAATCAATGCTGCCCTTGGTAAATCTTTCTGATTTTTAGTTAGCACCTTTGTAACAGCCATTACACGGTCAGCCTTTGAAAGTCCTTTTGTGCAGCCATCGGCACTAAATGATTATTGAAAGCCAGTAAAAGTGATTGCTTTACAAATTCAACTCTTGTACGGATGTCCGCTATTTTAAATGGTCCAAATCAGCACTAAATCTTAGGGTGTTTAGGTCTTTTCTGCTGTTTTCGTACCGTGGCTACTGGGTTGCTACAGGACCATTGTCAATATTTTAATAATTTGCATGAAAATTTGAGTTGATGCAGTCCTCCGCTGCGAAAGCTTTTTTCTTATGTACGTCATGGTAGCAGAACTGTCGCGAGAAAGTCGTCAATAGGGGGGCTTGACGTTTGTGCAGGGGGGCTTGACATTCCAATTTGACAACAACTCCACTGATTTATAATGTTTCATATTTTAATTTGGGGGGCTTGGAACTTACGGGATTGCATGGTAGGTAGCAGTGCTATTGTGTCGGACTGTCTACGGATAGGAGCATCCGTGGCGTTGGGAAGATCGAAAGTAGATGGAGACTAAAAGAAACGTTAGGCTTGGAGTGACGGCAAGCCCAAATCCCCTCTGGGTTTAAGCAGACCCTAAATTTTGCCGATTGCAATTCTTGCATACCAGCATTTTGAACTAGAAAAGTTTGTGGTTAACTTGTGATAAAACCCATACTATTTAAAGGTAAACAAATCATATCTTTTGTTCTTACGGAATAGTTGCACTCGGTCTTTTACTCGCAGGAACCGATTGGAACACTGGACTCGTCGGAACCGTGTTAGAGGCCGCAATTGGCACTCCTTTGGTCTACATTGTCCTTATGCCCACGGTTGCTCTTTGATGTTTGGCGTGCATTGTTTTTGGTTTAGAAATACAGTATAGAAAACTTTTAGCTTGAGCGTTGCTGTCCTGAATACACTGTCACCATTGCCGCAACGAAAATGTTATGTCATTAGCATTTCGCAAGCACGGCAACGGTGTGAAAGGTTTAGATTCAAGTTAGAACATCATGCAAGCCATGGCCAGCATCCCTTACAGAATGTTGCTCGCATGACTAGGCTCAGAGCCTTCCCTGTAGCGGTAATAACTAATCGATAGATACCGGGTGTCGGTTTCGTAGCGAAAATCGGTTACAGTTTCTTTCCTGTTCAAGAACTAAACGGTTCGGTTACCGGTAACCGAACTCCTTTGAACCGGTTCGGGTTGGAGCAGTGGCGTAACTATGCAAAACTGCGCCCATGGCAAAGTTTAAATGTGCGCCCTTCCTAATAATTTAAATATTAGATACAGACAGGTTTTGCGAAGTATAAACCATGAAGAAAATAAATATTTCAAAACAAAATATTTATGTTCATTTTTGTTTAAAACTTTTCAGCAAATAAAATATCAATTACCCGTAAATACCATAAACTTCCATGAAGAATATCAAATATATTAAAATAATAACGTTATCTTAATTGGTACATAGTGTTGGCTGACAGAATGGTATATTTTACAAAAAAATCAAACTACAAATTCTACAAATTTCTTTTAAAATGAAACACATTTAATTTGAATTGCAAAATAAATTATTCAATGCAAGTCAGGTATTACTTGTGTTCGAAAGACACAAGTCCATCGAAACCATAGGTGTAGGAGCAGGCAAATTTTCGGGGTGTGAAGGATTTTTGCCCGAATTTCCCCCAACTTGCATGAAAAGTTTCTGCGAGTTTTGCCTACAAACTGTCTCCCACAAAGATCAAGACCTTTTTTGGTGTGATCTCCAACAAAGGTCTTCACATGTGTTTTTGGCGCCTTTTTTTTAAGAAACAACGTTGGGTCCCATTTTTGCCCGGATTTTCAAGGATTTTGCCTAGATTTTCAAAATCCATTTTTGCCCGGATTTTCAAGGATTTTGCCTAGATTTTCAGGGATTTTTGACAAATCAAAATTTTTGCGGTTGCGCTTGCACACCCGCCACCTACACACTGATCGAAACATCAATATCAGCCTCTTCTTGCATAGGCGTAGCCAGGGGGGGAAAAGAGGCCATGGTCCCCCCAAAATTTTAGAAAATATAGTCATTTTGTGCTTTGAGAGGCGTTTTTCGAAACAAAATAGTGTTATTCGCCTAAAATCAAATATTTGGCCCCCCAAATATTTGGGCTGGTTACGCCACTGTCTTCTTGTTTAGCTTTAATAACACAACATGCCAGTTAAAACAACACGTCCCGTTCTTTTATCGAAGAAAATTCGTCTATGATTTCACAAAAGTCAGTTTCTCTGTTTCGCTCATTATATAGTTGTCTGACTTATTGTCAGTCATTGAGGCTCGGAGGTATGCAAGGATCAGTTTCAGTTTACTGAAAGCTCGCTCCCAGCTTGAAATACAGATACTGCCATCGGCAGCATTGTTTGCAGAGCAGATTTATAAAGACCTTTTTAAACACCACATTAAACTATGAATCCAGTGGCGTAGCAAGCCCAAAACTTTGGGGGCGCCAATTTTTTTGTATTAGGCGAGCAACAGTACTATGTTTGAGATACGGCGGCTCAAGCACAAAATGATTACACATTCTATAAAATTGGGAGGGGACTGCGCCTATATGAATGCCAGGAGGTTTTCATGAGGCGATTATTTTAAGTTGCACGACTTGAAACTAGCATTTTGTGCAATCTAGAATCTTCCCGTATAATTGTTTGCCATCTATATCTGAACTGTACACAGCTTCTAAATTGTCATACCAGTAGATTTTAGTTTATCAGAGTTAGGATCGTAACAAAGGCCTTGACTCGAACATCCAACAGAAAGCCAAATTTGGACAGAAAAAGCTAGCTCCAAACAAGACTAACAAATCTCTTTCATGAGTTAACATTTTTTACTCAACTGGTAAGGTAGCAAAACTAACTGCTGATCTTTCGAGGGCCAATTACAGTTCTCTACCTCAGTCTGTGGACTAGCGCATCGTCTTTAGGCTATTATCGGGCACTAGGGGCCATCGAAGATGTTTCATGAAGTTGGAGTGGGCCGCAGAGGTTTAAGTAATTTATAAATCTGTAGGACCTTAACAGCAGTTATATTTGCGCAACAGTAAGATTCTCACAGCCACGGACTAAACTCGTCTCAACCAGATTTTCACTAATATCCTCTTGCCTGAAATTCAGCAGCACTTTTTTTCTTCTGACTTAGCCTTGCTTATAGCGTGAGAATGACGATCGACGAGGTCCAATAGGCTAGTGTTGCAGTTGACTGCATCACCTTGAACTACTGAGGCAAGCACAAGCGAAAGATGGCAATTCGGAGAATTAACTAACAGGAAAGCAACCAGCAGCAATACAGTTCCCTCACTGAGTTCACTCTACTACTACTAGGTTGCACTATCATTCTATAGGGATAAGAGAATTACGATAATCCGCTTGTGGTGACTATCACAGTGACTTGTTACTCGTGGGCACCATCTAGCGGTGACCATTTATTTACATGTGGCGCCATCTTCGGGCCGCCACACTAGATATGGCAAGCGAGGGAGTTTGTTCTGTCACAATGTCTGACCGTCGTGTTGTGTCACAATACCGCTGTTTTTTTAATAATATTTGATTGTGCTGGCGCAACATGCCCCGACTCAATGCATTAGATACCTGCTGTAGCGATGCAGTTAAATGTTTGCATGGGGCGCAAAATAGAGGTTCAAGAAACTGTGATAAATTTTAATTTTTGCGCTCCCGTCAAAATGGCGCCCATGGCGCAAGTCATGCTTGCCATACCCTAGATACGCCACTGGGTTGGAGAAACTCAAGGCACAACGCTTGTATGACTTCGCAATCTCGGTCTCGTGTTAAANGCCAGCCATTTTCAATTCAGTGGAAACTGCGGCAAGAAATACGAGCATTGTAAGTTTTTTTGTGGCNTCATTGTTCATAATTCAATAAAAACAAGTTTGTTATTTCTTGTTAAACGCGCGGTGGTCAGGCTTTGTGTAGGNCACTCCAAAATACGAATGAAGTTGAAGTTCTTGGTTGCTCGGATTTTATGTAAAAAGCTCCTTCACTGTTGTTTATGCTGTTTTGTTTTAAAAATATTTTGCAGTCCGTAAGGTCGACATTGCTTAAATTACGAGAATTCCATGTTAATCTGATGCACTATCTTCAACTCGGTGTATGAAGTTTTTTTCCAGCTGTAGATTTGTTTCCTGAACCTTCGCGTTCATCGTCATTTTACTGCAAATAACAATACCTTATATAGAAGTAAACTGATGTATGCTTAAAATGAAGTAGCAGGCAGCATTATAGCAAAATTAACACTGACTAGTTATAAGGTAGAACAACAGTCGCAGTTTGCCGCAATGGTCTCATTTTTATTGCAACGCTTTATGACCAGCTATTTTTTGCTTCATCCTATTAAACATTTCGAAAAACACAACCTTCGAAGGATGACAACCGCCATAATATAAAAGATTTTCCGAAGATGAGCGGTCTATTGCCGCGAACAACTCTCGCTTTTTGTAGAGCTTTACATCCTGATAAGTTTCACAAACGCGACAAAATATTTGTTGCAATGCGCGAAGGGGTCATCACTAATAGGTCAAAATTGCACCCTGCGTCTCGTCCACACGCGAATGCAACCCTCGCGTTCTTTAACACGTACAGCTTACCCTCGGACTGCTCCCTTGGAAGTGCTGAAGTATGGGAACGTACCCAAAAGACTGGACATTTTCAGTAAGTACACGAGTGTGCCAGAATGCTACGCAAGATATAGCGTGTCGTTTACGCGACCTTCGGGGCCGTACACAGAAAATCTTCAAGTCTGGTTGCGGGAACGCCGTTCCCGTTCCGCCACACCACTGACTGATGCCCACTTCATAGCAAGAAACAGCTTTTGTAAAAAGTTTTATTGGCGTCTTGACAAGACAACGTTCACTTGCAAGAAAACTAGAAGCCGGTTGGCGCGACGCGTGCATGTGCGCCTCGAACGAAGTGTTAAACACCATATTCACCGTCAAAGATTGCAGCGTATGAAATCACTGACACCGGAGTTGATTCTTCCTGTTTTTTTTGGCAACGTGGGCCTCAGCGACCAGGAGTCGGTCAAACCATACGCTTCGACGCATAAACAGACACGAACTTCGGCGAAGCATTTTTAGGGTCCCGATAGACATAACAGCGTTTTCACAAACAGGGAAAGCTCCGCTTTTTTAGTTTGGTGTAAACTTGGGTGGGAACCCAGAACTCGGCGCGGAAGTGACAAGGCTTTTATTCGTTGATCGAGGTGTTGAAGACTTCCAACGACATCAATTTCCGGTCTGCGTTCAGAACTCAGCTGCTTCTAGATCCGGAGCGGGATCTAAAAAACAAACAGACAAATGCATAACGTCAAATTTGTGCAGTTTTTTTCTGCATTGCAACCGAGCTAAAAGCGTAATGACTTGAGCGATCGGGTGGGTATGTGTTCAAATAACGATTCGGGAGGGGGGGGTTTCCTGGATTTAACACCGGTACAAGGTAAGTCCTGTATTAGTCACTTCACTTGGCACTTGGTTCAGATCTGGGCCGGGTACCCGTGGGTGCATCCAGCAGGACTTGCACCACCGATCTTTTCTGGGGTTGCGTGGTCTAATATAACAACGATCGTAGCTGAGATCTTTCGAGCAGTGGTTTGGCATTCAGGGCTTTACGAATTTCACAGCTGCGCGTTTTGTGTCACATCGTGAACTTCTCGCAAAATCTCTTCTCTGCCACTTGTTGAGATCTCACTGTGTTTGTCACTACCGAAGGTTATGATCGGAACAAAGACGACTTACAAAACTACAGCTTTGTAGCGGTATCAACTTCCCATGTTGTGACCACATCAGGCCCGCAACTGGAAAACTTTTCGCCCCTCCTGGAGAATTTGTTGGACATAGTTTAAAAAATTTGGGCCCCTCTCAGAAAACTCTTCGCCCTTCTTGGCGTCCCAAGCTGGTTACGGGCCTGGACCACACACAGATAAAGCTCACGCAGAACTGCGTTTACTTTGCTAATCTATGTATCAATCTGCCTGTTCCACCATCCGTCACTCGTGAATACCACCCCAAGGTACAATGTATCCCACTGAATGAGAATTTTATAGAATTGCAATGAGCGTATTTTACACGCCACTGGTCATAGACACGCATTTTTGTGGGTATCGCAAAGATGTTGCGTGATGCCCACCACAGCCCCGACCCGCGGAAGACTCGATTTTCAATCTCCTAAATCAACGACCCAGGGCTCGATCAACAAACGCAGTGACAATCGTGAGATGCCACAAACGACCCTTTTTTCTGAAGTACTTGAAATGAATATGACGTGTGCGACTCCGCCACCCGCTGGAAAGCCTTGGTGTTGTTGATAAGGGCATTTGAAAGTCTGACGCTGGTTTTTGCGGTCATACCTAGACCGATTTTTTAAATGACCGAAAAAAATTAAGTCAATTCTGTCATAATGTCCGAAAAGGTACATTAGTGAAATTTCGGCGAGTCTTAATGCTACTGCGCAGGGTTTTTGTAAGGCGTTTGAGGGACCCCATGCGGGTCCCTAGAATCAGAGAAAATTATCATCGGGTTCCAAAAATCAGAGAAAATCGGGTCCCTACACATCCATACCGGGTACCTAACATTTTCCTTAAAAAACCTGCTACTACGGGAAAATGAAGGAAATGTCTCAGCGAAAAAAATAAAGATCTGACGTCAGCGCAAAATGAACGCTTAATCTTTTAGCTACGAACCTTTTGGTGCGCGCACCGCAAGTTGAAAGAACAGGCCCCGTTCACGGCCATTGAGCATTAATGGTCGTGTACCCAGATCGAAACATAAAATTCGGTGTATAAAAAAATTTATATCTGGATACAGACATCATACTGAAGCAGCACGATGAAAAATAACTTGTAGAAAAACATTAGTTCACCTAACGACAGCCTTATTTAGGGCATATAACAATCATTTGCCAGAACCACTTGCATTTTTCCATTGCGATCGACACTAATCCATTATGCGACAATTTTGAAACTTCTCGTTCTCTGCGCATTTAACAGCTTTTCCGAAATCACTTTAGGGTTGTGAACAATTTAGGCAACTGACTGCGTTTGCACAGGCAGTCCAGCTATCGCACAAACTAACACGCCCCTGCTGGAACTCAGTTTAACAATTCATAGTGCGGAGGGATCGTTCTCGTTTAGTACAATGGCCGGGCGAGTGCCTGCGCGTAAGCACCTTCCGGGCTTTTTAACACCGCTGCCACCTTACGCAAAAAAGGAAGCCCTGCTACATTCTTTAAAACTTTCCCAAAAAGCTGAATGGCCGGAAGGGCAAGTGTAAACGCAATCAACACCTCCGAGAAGCAGACCTTTCCACGTATTCTGCTTGGGGCGAACCGCTTTGTCTCACTGGTGTTCTTCTGGGCGACGGACTGCGGTAATGTCGTTCCCTTTCGCGCGAGTAGGACTTCTCGCGTCTGGTTCTCTCATACGAACGAGATCTGGATCGTCTGGAAAAGAACGTAACTCTTTCATTGCCACAACCTGTAAGGGAGGCGTGCTGCTGGATTTCCAACAAGTTTTACCACTTCATCAGCGGGTAGCTTCGTTTTGGTGCCACTGCTATTGACAAAACAATGTGATATTTTTCTTATTTGTAAGGGTTGGGCCTGCAAGAGCCCTACCAGCACTACTAGCGTGGATTTGGAAGATTCTTCAGCCAAGAGCACAACTCGACAGTTCTTAAAGTAGCATGGAATGACACTAAGAATCAGTTCTTTACAAACTGCGTCCAACCACTGCTTGTTTACTGAACAGAACAATGTTGGAAAGTAAAACTCGAACAGTGGTTCGGCTAGGTTGTTTGTCGATTAACAGGGAAAAATTCGTTTACCCCAAGGAAGTAATGTTTTTCCCGAAGTACAGAAAAGCTCGGATTGGTTTGAAAAGCTCGGTACATACAAACGTAATAATAATTTCTGGTCTAGGACATACGCTCACCAAGTACAAAAGTAATTTTGCGGCAGATGTGCAACTGTCCAGAAATTGCAACTGTGCAGTCACACCGCGACGAGTGTGACGTATAAACGATCGATGCAACATTTCACTGCGAATCGCGACGGTCAGCGCAATATTACACGATTAAGTGCGAACAGCGCAGCGCTATCTTTCATGGCAAGGAGTGATGTAAATAAAAAAGACATAACAAGCCACGAGAGATGTTTTTAACTGCACAAACAAAACAACCCCAACTCAATTTTGACCAAGACTCCAAACCACCGTTTTCGTGTGCTCTAAAATTTCTAGGTTCTAAGAACTCAGGCCCGTCGCCAGGATTTCGCAGCAGGGGGTGCTGAAGACCAAAAGGGGGGCACATTTTTAAAAACAATATTAGATGTATGCAGCAACCGGGGGGCCAAACATGAAATGGGGGTCACAGATTTAAAATGGGGGGCCGGGCACCACTGCCCCCCCGATGGCGACGCCCTGTACGAACTTCGTGTCGATGCCATAAGAAAACGTCTATTTGACAATCTGCAGCGAATACACGACATCGGTTGCCCACGACACATTGAAAACATAACCATAACCTGCCATTCCAAACGTATCTGATTTCTAGCCGGGCAAACGCAGCACGAAACTCGTATCTCTGAAGCGAATAACGGGAAAACAACAACGTCGCGCTCTTGCACCTTGCATTTCCTCTTTCTTTTTCGTAGTACCCATTTTCCGGCGAACGTCTTCGGTACTCTTCTCGCACCCTTGGTGCGTACTCTCGATCCCGGGAGCGACTGCGGCTGGAGCGGCGATGGCCCCTCGGGGAGCCCCGCCTTTCGTACGAGCGACTGCGCGAACGGCTGTACCTGCGACCATAGGGACTTCGGCTGTACCGGCGATCGCTGTAGCTGGTGTCTTTGGAGCGCATCTGTCCGGGTGCTGAAACGTGGTAAGGCACGACGTTAACGAACGTGCGGCGGTCTTCTCCGCATTGCTTTTACTTCGTTCAGCTGCGCTCGGTAAAGGGTTGATTGAACTGGTTAAAACCGCGTCTTTAAACTATAGCTCTATTGAACTAAAAAATCCAATGCTGGAACACCTTAGCGACGCTTTAGTTTAATTCTGATGCATCAACTGAAGCAAAGCGGCGGATGTGCATACAAACGCAAGTACAATGATGTGCGAACCTTTTCGGCAATGTTTATTTTTACATCAGGTTGTTGACAGTATTAAGGGTCTATTCAATAAGGCCACTAAATGCATTAAATGTTTCTTCTGGATTTTAGTGTCACTGCTTATGGCACATGCACAATCAACATGAATAAACAAATTATACAGGGTGACCCAAAAAGAAGCGCACCCATATTTTGTTCGATAAAAAAAACATTTTTTAACGAATGTCTTTTCTGTTGCAGGACGTGATAGGTGAATCTATGGATGATCGTTTGCAGCTATAGTT